>OIWP01004175.1_pt1 | contig 10650 bp, 8 predicted proteins | sample 1587661 | NCBI WGS metagenome assembly OIWP01 (sample SAMEA3888899, study PRJEB22519) | human gut metagenome | biome: human gut; feature: human-associated habitat; material: faeces | place: Denmark | collected 2010 | reverse complement strand
CAAGGAGCGACAAAAGAACGCAGCTCGTGTACTTGAATATCTTTTTGATTGTTTTATGCATTTCCTACTTTTTTAGCCAAGTATTCTTGTCCCACAAATTCCGCACAAGTGAGCATGGAAGTCAGCGTTACCCCCAGTGCGCCGTGCACATTCAGGTTTTGACCTGTGAGAAAGAGATTACCCAACCGGCTTCGTGTAGACACAAAACCGATTTGCGGACATTTATAATCTTTGATAATTCCGTATGCGGAACCGTCCACCGTTCCGGTATAGTCGCGATAACTCAACGGAGTGGTGGTGTGAATCTCTTCTATGTTGTCGGAGAAATCAATGCCATGGCTCCGGATAAAGCGAAGCAGCTGTTTCGTCTTTTCCTGCTTGAAGGACCGATAGCTTTCTCCCCGATGTTCGGGAGTGGTGTCTTTCCATGCAGACAGTTCGTCCATATACATCGGTGTCAGAATCGAAATAACACTGGCGTATTGACTGTCTTCGGAAGAGGCTTGCATCGAAATCATGCAGTTGGTGGTCCGTCCCGGATAGAGCTGCTTGTCATACCACACTTTGTGATCTCCATGCAGATAGAGGTTACGGTTTTGGTACGGAGTGCTCTTCTTTTTCATTACCAGATAAAGCGTGAAGATGCCGTATGTGTTTTCGAGCGAACGGATGCGGGATATGTAGGCGTTCTTGATACTACGGTTTTTATCCAGTATCTCCAGGGTTCGTTGAGGGTGCATGTTGGAAATTACATAGTCGCTTTCCAACCGCTCTTCGCCGTTGATGATGACTCCCTGTACTTTTTCGTTTTCAACAATGATGCGGGTGGCTTCGCTGTTGTTAAGTACTGTCCCTCCATTCGCCCGGATCACGTTAATCAATTCCAGGCTGACTTGCATACTGCCGTCCACAAAACGATAAGCTCCTTCGATATAGGAATGGTTAATCATGGCATGTTCGTAGAAGGTGGAGACATCTTTCAAGCCTCCGTAGAGCAAGGCCGAGCCTGCCAGTACATTTTGTAAAGTAGGGTCCGGAGTAATATCCGCAATCAGTCCTGCGGCGGAGGTGCAGAAGTATTTCATTCCTTCCAGGGCAAGTGTGCCCTGTTTCAGATGGTCAACGCTAATCAAGTTACCAACAGTCTGAAGCTGTTCGGCATAACGTTTCAGGTTTTCTTTTTCGTGCGGGAAGGACCGGCAGATCGTTTCGATGAATTGCGGATACCCCATTGCATAATCGTATGTTTTTCCTTTATAGTAGATTGTATCGAAAGCCTCATCGTCCAAACGTTTCAGCTTTAGTTTGTCCATGATGCCGAAATAGCGGAAATACTGATTCATCACTTGACCTTCATCCAGACTTCCTACATAATGAATGCCTGTATCGAATAAGTGTCCTTTTCGCCGGTAGGTTTGAAAGCATCCGCCGAATTGCGTGTTTTTCTCTACGACGCATACATTGAATCCTTCTTTACTAAGAATCGCTCCACATTCCAGTCCGCCAAGGCCGCTTCCGATAATGATGATATCGTATTTACTCATGTTCGTTCGGTTTTCTGAATATATAAATAGTGTTCGAGGTATATTTGTCATTAGGAATGATTTCTACATTCATTCCGCAGGTGACTGCTATTTCCCGTAGTTGGGTTTCTGTGGTGAAATACAATTCTCCGGCAGTCCGGTTGAAATTGAATATACGGGTGGATAGTAATTCCGTGAACCGGGTCAGCCTGTGTTTGGACGTATTTGCCGAGTTTCCGTCGCGTATGATAATCATTCCCTGCGAACGCAGCCGGTCAGCGCATTTCAACAACAAAGTCCGTTGATGTTCATAGCTCATATAGTGAAGCATATCGTTCAGGATAAAGACATCGCTTTCCGGTAGCGGATATTCCAATGCGTTGCCGTGCCTGAACTGGAGATGTTCGTTGCGTAACCATCCGTGTTGTGCCAAAGCTATTTTATCCTCATCGTAATCAATTCCTAAAATATCCCGGTCTTCGGAAAGCATAGACAACATATAACAGAGCGGACCGAAGCCACAGCCGATGTCTGTAATTTGCCCTTGGGCGGGAATCAGACGGTTGAACAGCCGGTAGTTTCTTTCCATCTTCACCTTGATACGGATATACCATTCTACGACTGGTCCTTTGTAGATATAGTTTTGGATCAGTGCTTCGTAGAAAGCAGGATTGTCCGTCGTGTTCTTTTCCCGGCAGATACGGGCGTAACCCTCCTTCATATAGGCGGATATGCGTTTGGTGCGTTCCTGGTAGGTGGTTCCGAAAGAAAGGTCGTCGGCCGGTATACGGGGAAGTATTTCCGTGTAGATGATTCCTTTGCGGATATTGAAAGGCTGTGCCTTTGCAATGATTTTGTTGTTGCCGTAGAGGAGGATCGGAAGAATATCCAGTTGCAATGTTTCTGCCAGGTAGAAAGCTCCTTTGTGGAAACGCTTCATCTTTCCGTTGTAAGTGCGTGTACCTTCGGGGAAGATAGCGATGGAGTAGCCCTCTTTTACTTTTTTCCGCATCCGTTCCATATATTGTTCGTAGCCTTCGCCTATGTAATAGAAATCGACATAGCGGATGATTGCTCCGAAGAAAGGAGAATGCCATACCCAATGATTGGTTACCATCAGGATTTTAGACGAAAGAGACAGCAATACCAGAATATCGATGAACGACTGGTGGTTGGCGATAATAATTGCCGGATGCTGGAAACGCTCGTTGGCCTTGTTGATATGTTCTTTTTTGACGGCAGTGGCTAACAACAGAATCCCTTTGCAGGTGATTTGTATCAGTCGGCATACCAAACGTTGTTTGCTGCTTTTCCGCACAGGCACCAAATAAAGGACAGCGATCAGTACACGGAGGAAGATACAACCGATAAAGAAAAGCAGGAAGAGCAATACGGTCCGTATCAGCCCGATAAGCGTATAAGGCGGCAATCCTTTGGAAGCGGGTCCTGCAATGAAGAACCGGAAAATGAGTGGCTGAATGGTATAGGCTACCAACACCACTGCTATCATGCCGAGAATGGAAATCAGTGAAATGGATTGCAAAGCCGGGTGTTTGGCAAACACAAGTGCTCCCATACCGACCACTGTGGTGAAGGCGGAGAAGAAGATGGCTGTTTTATGTGAATTCAACACCTTCTGACCTGTACGGTATTTGTTTTGTAGTCCGTCCATAATGAAGATACTGAAGTCATCTCCAATGCCAAAGATAAAGGTGGACAGGATGATGTTGATAATATTGAACTCAATTCCCAGAATTCCCATCAATCCCAAGATGATTACCCAGCTGATTAGCATCGGGAGAAAACTCATCAAGGTAAGTTCGATACGTCCGTAGGAGAACCATAGTGCAAAGAATATCAGGAAAGAAGAGATGTACAGAATCAGGTAAAAGTCGTCATTGATGGCAGATACCCATTTATTGGCAAAGTAGGAACGGTCGAAGATGACTACATCCTGGGTTTTGCTGAAGTTCTGATACACGGTTTCCTTATTCTGGTCGCTAATCCGTATCTGGCTGATAAGCATGGTGATGGAATCGGCAGAAGTTTGCCATTCGTTCAGTAGCTTGCCGGATAAATCGTCTTCTTGTGCGGTGTAGTGATATTCACCGAAAGGTTGGTTTAGCCATTGATAAAAGGGATCGAAGCTTCCTGGGCGGAAACGGTATTCAGCGGCAGCTGTTTCCAGCTGTTCACGGATTTGCTGTTGTTTCTCATCTGTCCAGTAGTCTTTCCATTTTTTCAGACGTAGCTGTTGCTCTTGTGGTGAGATCAGAAATTGTGAGGCGGAAGCATAGTCTTTAATCAGTCCCTGATCTTTCAGTGCCGATAACTTCTGATTGGTCGTTGCATAAGTTTCGGTAGCCTGATTCATGTCTTTGCCCACACTGACAAAAAGCACGGTCTTTTCGTCGTTGTCGAAGAGTTGCAGTAATTTTTCTTCCGATTGTTGGAGATGGCGGGGCTCATAGTTGAGACTCATCATATCGTTGTTGAAGCCTACCTTTTGCGAAGTAAACAAACAGATCACTGTAATGAGTAGGATGCCGCCTACCAGCCATTTATTCTTTTCGTAAGAATAAGCGTTTATTTTCTCGATGATGCGTAGTATGCGTCCCTGTTTGACATCTGCCTGTCCTTTCAGAAAATGAGGCAGGTAAATGAGGCAGAAGAGGGTAGTGCCCACCAATGCCAGAGAGGCAAACAAACCGAAGTCGCGTAACAGATCGGAACTGGTGAATATCAATCCCAGAAATGCGCCGATGGTGGTGAAACTACCTACCGTAAGCGGATAGGCTATCTCTTTAATAAGTTGTTGCACGGTGGAAACATGGTTCTGATGTGCCAGCATGTGAATGGAATAGCTTAGTGCAATACCCATCACTGCCGAACCGGCTCCCACTGCAATGGCGGAGATACTTCCTTTAATAAAGAAAATGAGAAACAGGGCGAATAATCCTCCGAACAGTACCGGAGTAATAATCAACGGTATCGATCTCTTTCGTTTAAAAACGAGTGAGATAAATACAATGATGATAAGCAGTGCCAGGGAGGAAGTCAGGATGGTATCTTTCTTAATCTGACGGGCGTTGTAGACTCCCACGGAGGGACCGCCGAAATATTCGGCTCGAATGGTAGGAGATTCTCCCTGTACGTGTTGGAGTTCTTCTTCGAGTATCTTTATCAGTTCATCATTCTTTCCGGTACTGCCAGTGCTGAATACCGGGGTAATGAACATCAGCAAGGTGGAACCGTCTTTGGAAAAGATGTGTTCGTCATAAATCTCGTAGTTGGCTTCCAACTGGAAATCTTGCAAATGTTTCAGGGCTTCACTTCCCAGTCCGAGCGGGTCCCGGAGAATATAACTTCTTAATGCGATTCCGGCAGGAGAGAGGAGATTGGTATAGTTCTTCTGCATGATAGCTTGTATACCCTTCTCTGTCAATAGGGAATCGAATCGTTGATAATCCGTATCTGTCAGGAAAAGCGGGAGATGCTCGTAGACAAAGTCTGTGGCTCCTCCGATGAGGCTTTGGTCTACCTGTGCGAAAATTCCCTTAATCAGGGTTCCTCCGGCTTTTTCAGTCAGGGTTTGTTGCAGTTGTCCGGCAGCTTCTATCAGGGAATCAGGTTCTACTTGGTGACAGGTATCTGCCGAGGATAGCATAATGATAATCTTATCCTTGATTTTGAGATTGTCGAATACCTTGATTGTGTTTTGGGAGTCTTTGGTGTCGGGGAAGAATTGTGTGATGTTCTCTTCGAACCTTACTTGCAGGGCAAAGAACCCCATCAACAGGACACAACTGATGAGTGACAAATAGAACAGAATCTTGTGCCTCTCAAAATAATCATATAGTCCGATAAAAAACTGGGTCATATCTTTTTTTTCCTACACGCCGTGAGCAGAATGAACGCGATGGTTCCTGCCAGTATGCTGCATACGACTGCAAAGATAACACTTCCTATTAAATATTGCTCTATGACTGATTTTACATTTTCAAAAGAAAGTTCGTTTAAGTGCAGGTTTACAGGTTCTCCCAGTACTTTACAGCCGGTTACATAACTTCCGTACAGTAAAAATGGTATCATCGGAGGGATGCTGATGTTGGCTGCTACAATAGCTATGACTTTATTCAGTCTGAACAAATGTGCCAGAAATAACGTGATTAGCATTTGATATCCCCATACCGGAACGATACCCATGAATACGCCGAGTGTGATGGCAGCCGTGATCCGCAGATTAGATTCGGGGGAGTGGGTGACATGATCCGAGAAAAACTGCTTGCAGTTCTTCCAGTTCAGTTTACGGAAGAAGTTTCGGGGGATGATCCAAAGGAAAGTGACGAGTACCAATATTGTATTCAGGATACTGATACGGGTGAAATCACGGAACGGGCGGAAATGAGAAACCCGTTCTTCCTGTGGCGGATAATAAACGTGTACCGGAATATTTTTTACGGGATTGCCTCCCCATGCTGCAAAAACAAGTGCTTCCAGTTCGAACTCATATTTGGCAGTGTAATACCACTTGTCCACATTCATGCGTTGGATAGGGTAGAGGCGGTAGCCGGATTGCGTATCTTGTAGTTTGATACCGGTTTCGAGGGTGAACCAAAAGTTGGAAAACTTATTGGCAAAGGTATTCTTTCCCGGCATATTGTCCGAGGTCAGATTACGGGAGCCTACCAGTAACGTGTCCGGTTCCTTTTCTATGGCTTCAATCAATACGGGAATGTCCGAAGCGAAATGCTGTCCGTCGGAATCAATGGTGATGGCATATCGGAATCCTTGCTTCTTTGCGAAAGATAGTCCATGTTTCAAAGCTACCCCTTTTCCTTGATTGACAGGGTGGGTGATGATGTGAAGATTAGCTTCCTGATTCAGTATTTCAGGTGTTTCATCCGTTGAACCGTCATTGACAACAAGGATTTCCGGTGCATAAAAACGTACACTTGCTATGACTTCTGCCAGTGTCTTGCCATTGTTGTAACTCGGGATGATGACGATGATCCCTAATTGTTTCAACTTTTCGTGCCAATAGGCTGTACTTATTTGCTCCTTCATGCTTTTGGGGTAAGTGCAGCTTTTAGTTTAATGAAACATTCGTCTTTTATATTTTCTTCCTTTATAATGCTTTCTTTTCCTGTGTTCTCCTTTACAATTTCTTCTTTTGCAATATCCTCTTTCACAATGCTTTTATTTACAGTCTTTTCCTTTACAGTACCTTCCGCCTGTAACTGGAGTTTGCCTTCTTCTGTCTCTTTGAGACTCAGTACGATTGCTATCCGAGGCGTTTCTATAGGATTGATAGCCGAAAGAAATTTGCAGGAAGATACTTGTGTTATTTGCAACTTTTGCTGACGAATATTTTCTGCACATTCCTTGATAAGTTGCAATAGACAAACTCCGGGAACTACCGGATGTTCAGGAAAATGTCCCTGATAAACAGTGTGGTCAGGATTCAACTCTATCTGAATAGTCCAGGTGGTTGAATCCGATGACTCGGAGGAAAGGATAGTATAGAAGTTATCAAGTAGCATATATTAAATTTCTTTAGATAGTTTATCCAGACGGATCGTTAACCGTATCCACGGATGTTTGATTTTTATTTGTGCCGGATCACCCGGAGTGTCGTCGGTAATGTAGACCACTGATTTTCCAAAGCCTTTTCCACTGGTTCTTTTTTGGGTAGCATTGTCTTTGGTGGCTTTCACACGGACGTCTTTTCCATTTAAGAACAAACGCCTGAAATCCATCTCTAACAGTTTCAATACCTTTTCTTTTTTCATGGGTTCAATGCAGCTGTTGACATTAAATTGATCGTCATGCAGAGAAAAATCGAAAAGGCTTAACCCGAAGTAGGTAGACGCCACGATCCGGATTTCGTTATCAGGCATACGGCGTACTATCAGCATACCACTCATGTGATGTTTCATGAAATCCAGTTGGATATTGTATTTTTGTGATTCTTCCCCTTGTGTCAGTTCGATAACAGGAGGCACAGTACTGCCTTCCCCGCTTATTCGTGGAGAGCAGGACGTTTGAACCTGTATTCCCAAGAATAACAGAACCGTCAGGCTAACGAATCGCAAACTTCGTCTCATTCTTCAGAGAGTTGAACTTTTTATTATAGAATTCGTATTCTGTGTAGTTTGTAGCTGTTTCGGACAGACGGAGTTTGTGCACCGACATATCTTTCTTGTCCAAATAAATTTCGATACCGGCAATATAGGCTTGTACTGCTTTGTTAGTCGGCTTAATTTTAACCAAATAATATCGTGCGTCTTCAAAATATTCTAGCTGGTAGTTGGATGACATCTTAGACAGGTCGCCTATCATACACGCAGTTAGCATATCCTGCATCTGTGCCATCATTTTGTTCGAACTTAGGTTCATAATACTTTTCTTGCCATCCGATACGATTTTGAGCTTACTCCCGTTTATCACGATGAGATAATCCATTGGGCGGAAGTATTCCATACAGATTTTATTGCTCTTTTGGTAGTAGAACTTCCCTTTGGAAGTAACCTTTTCGTCGAATACATCGAGATATTTCACTTGGGTAAAATCGCTTTCGATGGACTTCACGGTTTGTGCCTCCTTTGCCAGGCGGTTTTCAAACTCGGTCTTTTGCACCATCTTTTTCATGCTCTGTGCATGGACGGTGGCGATAGACAAGAAGAAAAGCGATAAGTATAGTAATAAAGTTCTCATACATTTTTATTTTATGCCAATAGTTTGTCCGGACGGACAACGGTATATCCTTGTTCTTTTAGTAAATCCAGTATTTGTTTCACTAACTGGTCGCTGCCGGGCATCCGGTCGTGCAACAGAATGATGGCTCCCGGTTCAAGACGTTTCCGAATTCTGGCAAGGACTTTATCCGGTGCTGACTGTTGTGTATCCAGTGTACGGATGCTCCATCCTATTGAGGTGTATCCTAACTGTCGGACAGCTTTCGCAATCGTAGGATTAGTGACACCGAATGGCGGACGAAACAAAGTAACCGGCTGCGAAGTTACTCGTTCTAGTTCACACTGACAAGTTTGCAGGTCTTTTTTCATTTTAGAGAGTCCATATAGCGGAAATAAACCGGAATGGCTATATGAATGATTCCCAATTAGATGACCTTCTGTTACCATACTTTTCAACAGGGCTTCATTTCCTTTTATCTTGTGTCCGATACAGAAAAAACAGGCAGTTGCCTGATATTCTTTTAGTACCTTCAATACTTTGGGCGTTTGAATGGGATCGGGACCGTCGTCAAAAGTCAGGGCGACAACTTTTTCCGTAGTACGTTTTTTGCAAAACGATCGTAGATAAATTCCCGACTGAATGCTATAGGAAGCATAAACGAGAAAGGACAGTATCAAGAATAAACATAGAAGGAGGCAAACAATCATCATACGCTTTTCCGAATTAGAATCAATGAGTGATTGATGGAGTGGTGATGATTATAAATCAATATATTGGTAGGGGTAGTGCAGTTTATTGATGTCTTTACTGCTTTCCATACGGCATACGATGAGGCGGTAGGATATTCTCCACATTCGTCCTTAAAACTAAGATGAATACTTTCCGGGAAAAGGTTGGTTTCAAGCTCTTCATAGATAGAGTTGCTTTCATTCATGATACTCTTCTCATTTTTGTTCTTTCCGGTAACTAACCATTGAATATCCTGACACTCTAATCCGTTTCGTTGTAAAAAACGAATAATTCGGGAACTGATTTCTTCTGTCGTATGTTGTCCCGTGAAAGTTTCAAGTCCTCGTATTTCTGCTAACGGATGCTCTCCGGCTTCCCGGCTTAATAGGAAGAATTGAGCACCTTCTCCGGCTTCTATTCCTTTCAGCAGTCCCAAGCGTTGCTGAATGATGTAACTGGTTTCTGTCATTTCATCGATGGCTCCCACAAGTATATTCTCGCTTCCTTCTCCTATTTTCATCATAGCGTCCAATAAAGCACTTTCAAAACTAAGTCCACGGTGGACATAAGTCATGTTGTAGGCATGTATTTGATGAATCAGTGCTATTTGTGCACCAATTGTATTGAATGTCGACTGAATAAAAGGAGTAGGATTCAGCATCCGCTCTTCATTATTTAACAGGTTGTTCAGAAACTTTTCCGTATCAACCAGGCAGCCCAGCCCTGTGGCTGTGATAATTCCCCCTATCTTCTCGGGAGATAGTTCGCCCATACATTCCAATCCGCAAGCCACTCCCATTTTCACAATACGGCTCATGCGCCTGCGCAAAGTTGCATTGGCAATAATATCCTTATAATCGGGTTCACAAGCCTGAAGAAAAGGACGGTTTGCTGAAACATCGGGCGAATCATTTACTTTCGGATTATTTTCTTGTGAATGATTTCCTTGTGGATGGATAGAAGCGATGCGTTGAATATAAACTGGCTGCATAGGCTCAAAAACTTAAAGGTTCGTTCGTTTGGGAAAATTCGTTGCGGAAAAGAGGAGCGACGAGTCGTTTCCTCCGAAGCCGAAAGAATTGGATAATACATGGCGGATTGGCACTCCTTCCTGGAAAGACGTTTCCGGTATCAATCCTGTTTCTGATTTTACTCCTGTTTCTGACAACAGTTCTGTTTCCGGCATAGGCTCCGTGAAATTTAGATTCGGATAAATCATGCCTTTATCTATGGAAAGAACGGAATAAACAGCTTCAATTCCTTCGGAAGCTCCTAAAGTGTGTCCGATAAAAGCTTTTACTGAACTAAACGGTGGAACATGTTCTCCGAAGATTCTTCGCAATGCCATACCTTCCGATGCGTCATTACCGGGAGTACCTGTCCCATGTACGTTGATATAATCAATATCTTCAGGAGAAATGCCACTGGAAACGATGGCTTCGCTCATTGATAGAAAGGCGCCATCTCCTTCGGGAGAACTTCCTGTTTGATGATAAGCTTCATTTGTATTAGCATAACCGTTTAGTTCACAGTAAGGAACTCTTTGGAGTGAACTTTCTGATTGAAGCACTAAATAACCTGCGCCTTCTCCCAAATTTAATCCGGTACGCGAACGGTCAAAAGGACGACAATGTATTTTGTCCAAAATCATGAGAGAGTTGAACCCATTGAGCGTAAATCGGCAAAGTGCATCCGTACC
>OIWP01004174.1_pt1 | contig 10656 bp, 7 predicted proteins | sample 1587661 | NCBI WGS metagenome assembly OIWP01 (sample SAMEA3888899, study PRJEB22519) | human gut metagenome | biome: human gut; feature: human-associated habitat; material: faeces | place: Denmark | collected 2010 | reverse complement strand
CGGTAGGATCTACCACTGCCAGCTTGCATCCGGTACGGAAGGCAGGGTCCCAGCCAAGAACTACCTGTCCTGCAATTGGAGGCTGCATGAGAAGCTGCTCCAGATTTTTGCCAAAGACATGGATGGCACCGTCCTCTGCTGCCTCTGTAAGGGCGCTTCGGATCTCACGCTCAATAGCCGGTCCGATGAGACGTTTATAGCTGTCCTCAATGGCTTCTTTCAGAACAGGTGTAGTGTATGGATTATCGCGGACGATCACCTGTTTTTCAAGATAACGGATGATCTCTTCCTCAGGTGCAAGGATCTTCACAGTAAGGAATTTCTCTTTCTCACCACGGTTCAGAGCAAGGACACGATGACCTGCAAGCTTTTTCACCGGCTCCTCAAAGTCATAATACATCTCGTATACAGACTGCTCCTTCTCATCTCTTGCGGTAGAACATATAGTTCCCTTATCCATTGTTCTCTTACGGATACTGATACGATAATCTGCTTCATCAGAAATGTGTTCTGCAATGATATCTCTGGCACCGCTGATGGCCTCTTCCACAGTTTTGACTTCTTTTTCCTCAGAAAGAAATGCTTTTGCCTCTTCTTCAAGAGGTTTCTTCGTCATCTGGAGAAGGATGATGTCGGCCAGAGGTCCCAGACCTTTTTCCCTGGCGATGATGGCACGTGTACGGCGCTTCGGGCGGTACGGACGGTAAAGATCCTCTACCACAACGAGTGTCTGCGCTGCCTCGATCTGTTTCTTCAGCTCCGGAGTCAGCTTGCCCTGCTCCTCGATGCTACCCAGAACCTGAGCCTTTTTATCCTCAAGATTTCTTAAATAAGTAAGTCTCTCATTAAGATTACGAAGCTGTTCATCGTTCAGTGTACCGGTTGCTTCCTTACGGTATCTGGAAATAAAAGGAATGGTGCAGCCTTCATCGATCAGCTTAACCGCTGCCTCGACCTGCCATTTCTCAACGTTCAATTCTCTGGTAATTACCTGAATAATATCCATTTTTATCTTTCTCCCGTTGTTTCAAATTTGCCTGAGGCTGCTTTTTCCTCTTTACACAGCTTCTGACATTTATCAAAGATCAATCTGTGCGATCACGTCCTTCAGAGCATTGGCGCTTGCATGAAGCTTCTCTGTCTCCTCCTCGGTCAGCGGAACACGAACGATACGTTTTACACCTTCCGGTCCGATAGAAGCCATGGTACTAAGACATACGTCTTCAACACCGTACTCTCCGTGAAGCATGGTTGATACACTGACTATTGTATCAGATGCTGCAAGAAGAAGCGAGCAAAGTCTGCAAACAGATACGGCTACCGCATAAAATGTAGCACCCTTCTTGGCGATCACTGTTGATCCTGAAGTATGAACATACTCCAGAACCTCTTCTCTGTCAAGTGGCTGCAGATCTTTCTGATCCTCATGAACGATCTTGTCAAATTCATCAAGGGTCGCACCTGCAACAAAGGCTCTGGACCACGGTACAAAGGAAGTATCTCCATGCTCTCCGAATACATAGGCGTGGATGTTTTTCTCAGATACGCCGTAATACTGAGAAAGTCTGCAGCGGAGACGGGCCGTATCCAGGGCGGTTCCGGAACCAAGGATCTGATTTTCCGGCAGTCCGGAAAGCTTTGCAAATGCATAAGTCATAACATCACATGGATTACTTACGATAATATAAAGCGCTTTGGGAGCCACCTTTACGATCTCCGGAGTAATACTCTTCATAATGTTGACGTTGGTCTGTGTCAGCTCGATGCGAGTCTGTCCCGGTTTTCTGGCAATACCGGAAGTGATGATCACAATGTCAGAATCTGCAGCATCCGGGTAATCTCCTGCCACGATGGAGATCGGCTCACGGAAACTGGTTCCCTGCTCAATATCCATAACCTCACCTTCAGCCTTATCTTTGTTAATATCGATCAGAACGATCTCTGATGCAATACTCCTCTGTGATAAGGTATAAGCGATAGTTGCTCCTACACTTCCTGCTCCGATGATCGTAATTTTACTGCTCATATTTGTTCTCCTTTCAGCGTTGTTTGTCATTTTAATAACAACTTTAATTACACACATTCAAACATAACATAAAACATTGCCCTGTGCAATAAAAATTTTATTGTATTTCTCAGGTTAATCCCCGCTAATTTGCATTTCAAATTATTTAAACCGCTTATATTTTCTGATATTTTTCATATTATTCTGTATACATTCCTGTTATTTTTTTATCGATTTATAGAAGCAATTTCAGAAACCTAGCAAAAAACCTCTGAACTTCAAAAAAACTCAAGAAGTCCAGAGGTTTCTTTCACCTCTTATTATTGGCTTAGATTCAGATGTTTATAGCTGCTCCAACGTTCACTCGGTTAATTCTTTGCCTGGGCAAGGGCTTTTTGTGCAGCGTCCAGGATCCCTTCGGAAGAATATGTGGCTCCGCTGACAGTATCGATACCATCCGCCGACTGGTTTGCCATGATCTGAGAATAGATCGTGCTCCATGCAGGATCAAAAAATTCCGGTGTATCCTGATTTGTCTGCTCAATGGATACGATCTGGCCTCCTGAGATCGTAATTGTCAGATATGTTTTTCCTCCATATCCAAAAGCCGAGCCTGTATACGTTCCATCTCTGTACATTCCCACCGGTTCCGGTGCCTCCGTTGGCTCCGGTGTTGCATCCGGCTCATCTGTTCCTGGTGTTGGAGTTACATTGGGTTTTTCAGGAACCGGCGTCATATTCGGATCCTCCGGCTCCGGCGTCGGGGTTGCTGCCGGCGTCTCTGTTGGCTTCGGTGTGGCCGTTGGTTTCGGCGTTGCCGTAGGTTTCGGTGTGGCTGTTGGCTTTGGTGTCGGTTTCTTTGTCGGAGTTGGAGTTACTTTCTTTCCATACTCCGGATTGATCGCTTCTTTAAGAGCTTTTTTTACAGCGTTGAGAATTCCGTTGGAGGAATAGGTTGCTCCGCTGACTGCATCAATATCATCCACAGAATCTGTACCGATGATCTGTTCTTCCAGCACACTCCATGCTTTTTCAAAAAACTGCTTTGTGTCCGTATTTTCCTGTTTCAGAGCTTCGATCACTCCATCCTTGATGGTCACAATTACTTTCACGTCTCCATTGAAGCCCTTTGCCGAAGCTGTATATTTACCATCCAGATATTTTTTGGGACTGTCCGGATCTTCCGGTTTCTTTGTAGGAGATGGGTTTTTGGATGGTTTTTTTGTAGGTGACGGAGCTGATGTCGGAGTTGGTAAAGCAGGTGTAGGGGTGACCTGCTGGCTGTTTCCATCTGCCGCTGCCTGGGAGAGGGCATTCTGAACTGCCTGGATGATTCCGTTGGAGGAATAGGTTGCTCCACTTACTGCATCTACATTCGGTGTATTTCCGGCGATCATCCTGCTGATCACACCCTGAGCTGACGCAAAATACGACGCGGTTTCTCCAGATGCCTCCAGAATATCTATGGCTGCAATCTTTCCGCCGCTGATTGTTACTCTCACGCGGATCGTCCCGCCAAATCCGGTTCCGCTTCCTTCATACGTACCATCCTTATATCCATCTGCCGGAACGCTTGCTACCGGTGTCTGCGTGGTTCCCTGTCCTGCGGCGCCGGCATTGCTTTTTGCAGATTCGGAAATCGTTCTTGTACCGGAGCTTTTTTTCGCTGCTGTTTTTTTTGCACTTTTTTTCGATGAGCTTTTCTTTTTTGTTGTACTGTTTTTCTCGGCTGTGGCAGTTGTGCTGTCAGAAACAGTATTTTCTTTTTCATACCCGAGATATTTTTCCAGCTCTGAAGCAGACATTACGGTCGTCTCTGCTTGCCCGACTGCTTCTGTCTCTCCATCAGAGCCCTTCGCCTTTATGCCTGAAAACACAAGCGCCGCAATCACAGCAGCTGCAGGAACCAGCTTGGTCCAGGGTATCTTCGGAGTATTTTTTTCCTCCTGCTTTTTATCTTTCAGATCTTTTTCCATGCTTCCTTACTCTCTCCTCTTTTCTTGCGGCCTCTGTCAGACATTGCTCTTCAGAAATCAGCAGACCTCTGCCGCAGACATTGCTCTATGTCTGCGGCAGAGGCTTCTGGATATCTGTGATCACATTCGGTTCAACAGTGAAATTATTTAACTGTTACCACAAATTTCTTTGTAATTCCGTTGCATTTCACTGTGATCGTTGCTTTACCTTTTTTGATTCCCTTTACAACACCCTTGCTGTTTACAGCTGCAACTTTTTTATTGCTGCTTGTATATGTAACCTTGCCTGCAGGTGTTGCTTTGGATCTGATGGTTGTTGTTTTACCTTTTTTGATCGTTGCAGAAGATTTTACAAGACTGAATGCAGGATTCTTGACAACTACTTTGCAGGTTGTCTTCAGGGCTCCTGCCTTTGCTGTAATCGTAACGGTTCCTGCTTTGATTCCTTTTACAACACCTGTTTTACTGTTTACGGTTGCAACCTTTGTGTTGCTGCTTGTGTATTTTACAGTTGCAGATGGTGTTGCAGTTGCTTTTACAGTTGCTGTTTTTCCTTTGTAGATCGTTACGGAAGCCTTTGCGAATTTAATTGTAGAAGCTTTTACTGTTACCTTGCAGGTTGCTGTGGCATTTCCGACCTTTGCTGTGATAACTGCTGTTCCGGCTTTTACGCCTTTAACAACACCCTTGCTGCTTACCGTTGCAACCTTTGTGTTGCCGGACTTAAATGTTACTGCTGCATCGCTGTCATTTGTTGTTGCCTTAAGAGTCGTTGTTTTTCCTGTATATACAGCTGCTGCTGTCTTATCAAGTGTAACTGTTACCTTCTGAAGCTCTTTCTCTGCTCCCTGAAGATGTTCAAGTGCTTCATTTACCTCAGCCTGACTTGCATCTGTTTTTGCAAGAATGTCTTCTGCTTCCTGAAGCTCACCGGCAAAGGACTTCCAGGTTGCAATTGTGTAATCTGCCTCTGACAGAGCCTTTGCAGCTTCCACTTCTGTTTTAAGACTTGTAAAATCAGTTGGCTCCATTGTAGGATTTACGATATTCTCTGCAGTTGCCTGGAAGCTGTAGGTATAGTCATTATATCCAAGAGCATACACTGTCAGTTTCCAGTATCCTGTTCCGTCTGTTCCTCCCGGAAGCTTGCAGCGTGCAGATTTTGTAAGTCCAAGCTGGATTCCCATTGCTTTATGCATCCAGTTATCTGCGGCAAACTTAGTTCCATAAGAAGCGAGGCATTTTGTATATGTGGAATCATCTCCATAATAATCCCAGCGTACAGCCTGCATATTTGCACCAAGATCGCCATAATTTCCATTGAGATCCACACGGAGGAATTCGCCGTAGCTTCCGCTTGCTGCTTTTACACTCGGCTTGATCTCTGTTGCTGTTTTTAACGCCTGATCCTTGATACCGGAAGCTGTTCCGTCTGATTTTCTTGCTGTAAATGTAAAGCCGTCACCATTTTTCTCCACATATTTCAGACCATTTGTCTGTGCATTTACGTCTGCCACAAGGCCTTTGTAATACTGGAGATTGTTTTCACTGTATCCTCCGGAGAGCACAGCTCCATCCTGTACAACATTATACTTTTTGCAGAAATCTGCAAAATCTGCGGTCTTAACTGCTACCGGAACATATTTCAGACCATATATCTCATAATGATCCATCGTATAGGTTTTTCCATCTTCTGTTGTTATACTGCCTCTGTTCCATTTTACCTTGGAACCGTCTGTAAGATAAAGTGTGCTTCCTTTATCCTCCCAGTAGGATACGTCGAATCTGGTTCCGTCTTCAGCAATGATCGTAGCTTCTGTCTGATAGCTTCCTCTGTGGAGTCCATGATTTGCAGTCGCTCTTGTTACTGTATCAAAAGCTCCTGTATCAAACTCACTATGTGAATCTTTCTCTTCTGAAGAGCTTGTATCTCCAGCTGCATATACGCCTTCTGCTGCCCAGTACTCACCCCAGGTAAGTCCTGCATATACGTACTGATACTCGCCTGTCAGCTGGTCAGAATCGGAAAATGCTTCCGCCACTTCATCGCCTTCTGTGAAATCCTCTTCCCCTGTAGGGAACGGGTCTGCTTCCTCTGCTGTCTCATCCAGAGTCTCGACAGCTTCTGTATCTTCCTGCTGGATATCCTCTGTCTCGTCTGCAGCAGCTTCTGGTACTGCTACATCCTCTGCTGCTTCTTCTGTTATGTCTGCAGCATCCTCTATAGCTTCTTCTGCTACAGCTTCAGTATCCTCTGCCGTTTCCTCTGTGCTAAAATCCTCCGTATCTCCTGCCTCTGCCTCGGAAACCACGGCTGCATCAAGATCAGATGCCATTACAGCGGTCGGAAAGGTTGTTGCTGCCACTGCAAGACTTAAAATGCATGGAGCTGTTTTTTTCAATAGATTCCACTTCTGCATTGCTTATTCCTCCTAAAAATATGATATATTTATAGAACCCTTTCCAGGTTTACTATCGCAAGTACTGCGGATATGAGCATTCCCTCTGCCAAACAGTCATAAACCGGATCGCCGGGAGATCAGCTTCACTCTGCAATATCCTCCACACTATAGGAATCCGCAAGCAGGCTGAACCGCTCCTTCATCCCCTCAGTGAGATATACATGATGGTCTTCATCCACAAAAAGTCCGTCTGCACCGTAAGCTTTCAACAGCTGTGGCCCTTTTTCCACCCCCAGCACAAAACATGCTGTGGAAAGCGCATCTGCCTCCAGACCTGAGTCACAGACTACCGTTACCCCGGTCACTCCGCTTTCTGCCGGATAGCCGGTAGACGGGTCCATAATGTGGTGATACCTTACACCATTTTCGATAAAATATTTCTCATAATCTCCGGATGTGGAAAGAAATTCTGTACCATTTAAGGCAACCACACCAAGATAGTCATCCTCATTTTCAGCTCTGGGATCTGTCACTGCCACATTCCAGGAAGAACCATCCGGCTTGCTTCCGTAGGTCATGACACTGCTTCCTCCCAGATTCATAAGTGCTGCTGTTACATCCTTCTTTGTTTCCAGTTCTTTAAGGATCAGGTCACAGCCAATACCCTTTCCCGCTGCTCCAAGATCCAGAGAACAGCCCTCCTCCATGTGGACCGTATTTCCGTCAAGAAAAATCTTCTGATATCCGGAATCCTTCAGAACATTCTTAATTTCTGCTTCTTCCGGAATTTTCTGGTTTTCCCCTCCAATATCCCACAGGCGGATCAGCTTCCCGATGGTTGGGTCAAAGGCTCCGTCAGAATCCTCTGCGATCTTCAGAAGACGTTTCAGGTATCCGGAAAGCTCGTCGGAAATCTCCGTATCTTTTCCACTGTCTGCATTCACCTTATAGATCTGGGACTTCTCATTGGTCCAGGAAAGAAGGTTCGTCTCCACATCTGTCAGCACAGCTGTCAGCTTACTGTTTATATCGTCACCTGTGGTATAGAGTGTTTCTGATACCACAGTATCCATTGCAAAATCTGTATCGGTATATGTCTGTACATCATTTTCCGAAGCAGCCATGCACAGCACAGGAAACAACACCGCAATTCCTGTAAATGTAGCTGCTGCCAGAAAAGTTTTCTTTTTCAGAGCCTGATATCTCATAGATCATTTTTCCTCAATTGTTCCAATGTGAATATTTTTTCCCGGGCAGGCTGCGGCACATGCGTGACAGCAAAGACATTCGCCGGATCTGCCTGTGTCGCCGTCGATATCCAGATGAGCCGGACATCTTTTTTTACAGAGACCACATTTCGGCGGACATTTCTCACGGTTTCTCCGAAACAGTGCACCCGGAAGGATTGGCATTAATGCAAAAACCGCTCCCATGGGACAGAGAAACTGGCAGAAAAACCTTTCCTGTGTACACATTCCCACAATGATCAGCACCAGGAGTACAATTCCCACCAGATATTTGCTGTTCGGGAGCCGTCCTGCCGTGAGCATGGAAAAAACATCCCACGGGCTGGTTCCCGTAAGCTTTCCGTATACACCTGTAAGGCAGGAAAGCAGGATCAGTGCCAGTACGATATATTTGACTTTCTGAAGCCCGTGAACCATTTTTTCGGAAAGAACCGGTTTCTTTTTTTTGTGAAAGCATTTCATCCGGATCCAGGAAAAGCCTTCATATACGGCATCTCCGAAAGATCCGAATGCACACGCATATCCGCAGAAATGTCTTCCGAAAAAGCAGGTAAAGATCAGAAGCACTGCCGTTACAGTCAGAAAGGAATTCCACTCCACCGGCTGACCGGCCGCAATGGCAAGAAAGATCGATTTGATACCTGCAAAGGCTGTAGAAAACAGAGACGGGGCGGCAATAAAAAATGCCAGCTGTATTCCCGCACGCATCAGCCTTACCTCCCGCTGTCTTTTTTTCATGAGTTTTCCGCCTTTCCAAGTGCCGCATCCACTGCGTTTAGGATTCCTGTGGAGCTGAACGTTGCTCCAGATACGGTATCCACATCTGTACTCTGAGCACTCAGGATGGAATCGATCACACTCTCTGCCTGTGAAAGATATGCACTGTCCTCACCTGGGGCGCTGACTACGTTGATGGATGTGATCTCATCACCGGTAAGTGTCACCTCCACCTGAATGGTCCCGCCGTATCCCTCGGCTTCTCCTGTATAGGTTCCATCTTTATATACATTATCGGAATCTGCGGTTGCTGTGTCCTCTGCGTCTGCATCGGATACATTGCCATCTGAAGTGTCTGTTGTTTTGTCATCGCCTGCTGTATCTGCATCACTGCTGCCTGATCCTGCAGATGCTACCTGATTCTGCATACGATTTACATAACTCGTCTCCAGCGCACTGAGAAGTTCATTCTGCTGCTCCTGAAGTGTATCTACCTTATCTGTCAGAGCCGCGATCTCTTTTTCATTTGCCTGGGCTTTCATGCTGCTGTTATAAAAAAGTACAGCCAGGATCACCAACAGTAAGGAGATCACTCTCATATAAAAATTCTGATTTTTCATCTCTTTTCTCCCTTGTATTTTTAACAATTCTGTAAATTGCTGCATCAGACTCACGCTATGCGAACATATATTGCTACGTCAGATGCTCTCGATCCAGTCCTGTAATCTGCGTATAACTGTCTTTTGGATAAATTATATAGTTTTTATCCATATACATAAATTAGTTTTGATTAATCTTTTTTTGTAAAATTAGACGATGCTAACTTACAGTTAGGTATTATATCACCTGTTTTTTTTCTTGTCTACACTTTTGTTAGTAGTCTATAACTTTTTTCAATATGAATTTTTCTGTTTTATGTCTTTTATAAAAGAAAAATCATCGCCACTCCTCCCTTTCCGTTGGGAACAGCTGTATGAATTATGGTTAGATATCATTAACTTATGTTTGCCTTTTAATTTCGATTATGATATGATTTTTTCTGAATCTGTAACAGAAATGGAGATTTGTTTTGAAGAAAAAAGAATTGATTTTTATTGCCGGGATCCTGATTCTGGCGGGGGTTCTCTGGCTTGGTTTTCAGATTGCGGGGAAACGTTCCCATAATACGATCCGTATTACCGTTGACGGAAAAAAATTCGGAACCTATTCGCTTTCCCAGGACCAGATCATCCACATCGGAGACACCAATGTCTGCGAAATCAAAGATGGAAAAGTTACAATGATCGAAGCAACCTGCCCGGATCATTACTGTATGAAACAGAAGGCTGTGGACGAGCACGGCGGTTCCATCATCTGCCTTCCTAATAAGGTTGTGATAGAAGGGGAAAATACTGCAGAGGATTTGGATTCGGAGAGTTCGCCTAAAATTGATGCGGTGACATAAAATTTCCGGAGAATATGCGTAATACGTGTTCTCCGTAGAGTTTTCTCTGACAGACGGTATTCTGTCTGTGCTGTTTCTGCAACGATATTCCTGCAACAAATGAAAGGATTTATTTATGAAACGAAAAACAGCTTATCTCGGATTATTTGCCGCAGTAGCGATCATTTTTGGATATGTGGAGTCTCTGGTCCCTGTATTTACAGGAATTCCGGGTATCAAGCTCGGGCTTGCAAACCTGGCGGTACTTTTTATACTGGACCGATATTCCTTTAAAGAAGCGGCTCTCGTGTCCGTTGTCAGAATCCTGGTGATCGGATTTATGTTTGGAAATCTGTTCAGTATTTTGTATAGTCTGGCTGGCGCTGCGCTTAGCCTGACTGTGATGGATCTTTTGAAAAAACATTCCGGCTTCAGTCTGATCGGTATCAGTGTGGCCGGTGGTGTCACACATAATATCGGGCAGCTGATCGTTGCCATGATCGTGGTGAGCAATACGAGTTTGATGGTTTATGCACCGGCACTGCTGGTGGCAGGTGTCCTGGCGGGGATTCTCATAGGTGGGTTGACAAAGGAGGTTGTGGGACGACTTCCTTTGAATCTATAATTATGTGGTTTGCTTTTTGGATTATGGTTTTCACTTTTTTAAGTGAGGGGAAATTGTGTGGTTTGATTTTTTAGATTATAGTTTTCACTTTTTGAAGTGAGATAAATTGGGTAGTTTGATTTTTGGGGATTGTAGTTTTCACTTTTTGAAGTGAGAGGAAATTGGATGGTTTGATTTTTTTTGGATTATAGTTTTCACTTTTTGAAGTGAGATAAATTGGATAGTTTGATTTTTGGGGATTGTAGTTTTCACCTTTTGAAG
>OIWP01004166.1_pt1 | contig 10665 bp, 8 predicted proteins | sample 1587661 | NCBI WGS metagenome assembly OIWP01 (sample SAMEA3888899, study PRJEB22519) | human gut metagenome | biome: human gut; feature: human-associated habitat; material: faeces | place: Denmark | collected 2010 | reverse complement strand
GAGCCGCTCGAGCAGCAGGCTGGCAAGGCGAAAAGGTTTCTGCATCTGCGGGATGAGCTGCGCGTGCTTGAGGTCTCGCTGTGGCTGCTGTCGCTTGAGCAGCTCAAGAATGACACTGCCAAGCTAAATAAAGACCGGACAACCTGCGAAAAGCAGCTTGCGGATGCAAAACAGCAGCAGGGAACGCTGTATGCGCAGTCCGAGCAGCTGGCCGAGTCACTGCGTGAGATTGACAGAGAAACCGAACGTCTGCGGAACGAGCTGCGCGAAGCCGAGCAGTTTGCCGCCGAGCAGATCAGCCGTGAGGCGGTTATTCAGGCGAACATCCGCAACTGCGAGGAGAATATCGAGCGCACACAGCAGGAGAGCGCACACCGCGCCGAGCAGGTGCAGAGCATGGATGCGCAGCTTGCCGAACGGCGCGAGCGTATTTCTGTGCTGAATGAGCAGGAGAAGGCACAGTCGGCTGAACTGGATGCACTCCGAAAACAGTCTGCTGAGCAGGAGCAGCAGCGCACGCAGGACGAGCAGGCACTTCGGCAGGCCGAGCAGGCGCAGCGCAGGCAGGAGCGCACGCTGCACGCGCTCGAACTCGACCGAACAGCCGCCGAGAGCGGTCTGGCGGGCATGAACGACCGCAAAATGACGCTGGATTCCGAAATCGCAGCAGCGGCACAGCAGCTGGATACCGAAAAGCAGGCACAGGACAATCTCGAGCGGGAACTGACCGCGTGCGAGCAAACGCTTGCCGAAACGGCAAAGCAGGCGCAGACGGCCGCCGCTCAGGCGGAGACCTGCCGCCGAAAGGCCGAGCAGGCGCAGAACGACCTGCGAGCAGCGCAGTCCTCGCTGAGCGAAATGCAGAGCCGCGTGACAATGCTGACCGACATGCAGCATGAGTACGAGGGCTTCTCACGGTCGGTGAAAGCTGTCATGCGGCAGGCTGAAAAGGGTGCGATGAACGGCGTGCACGGTCCGGTTTCCGCGCTCATCACGACCGAAAAGCGGTTCGTGACGGCAATCGACACTGCACTCGGTGCGTCAGCGTCCTCCATCGTGGTGGACAGCACGAGCGTGGGCAAGCAGTGCATTTCGTACCTCAAGCGCACGGACGGCGGCCGCGCGACCTTCCTGCCGCTGGATACCATTCGGGCAAACAGCCTGCGGGAGACCGGCCTGGAACGGCAGAACGGCTGCTTCGGCACCGCGGATGCTCTCGTCAGATTTAATGAAAAATATAAGAATATTGTGTGCAATCTGCTGGCGCGCACGGTCATTTCGGAGAATATGGACACCGCGCTGGCACTGGCCAAGGCGTACGGACATCGGTTTCGCATTGTCACCTTAGACGGACAAATCCTGCAGGCAGGCGGTGCCATGACAGGCGGCTCGGTCTCCCGCGGCACCGGCGCACTGGCGCGGGCGGAACGCCTGCACGCCGCCGAGGAGCGCGTGCGCGCACTCGAGCAGGAGCGAAAAACGCTGGCACAGACCGAGCAGGCTGCAGGACAGGAACTGGAATCGCTTGCCGCGCAGGCGCAGGCCATCGAAACCGACCGCCGGCACGCGGAGCAGGAGAGAGCCGGACTTGCTGCTTCGGTAAAACAGCATAAATTCCTGCTGGAAAGCCTGCAGAAACGGTATGACAGCCTGATTTCTGAACAGACTAACTTCACAGCAACGCAGCAGAAGTATGAACAGACACTTGCCGCCTGCACAGAGCGCCGGTCTGCCGCAGAGCAGGCGCTTGCAGCTGCCGAGAAGGTCTGTGCCGAGCACCGTACGGCAGTGAACGCCGCCGCGGAACAGCTGACGCAGACGGCTTCGCGCATCACAGCCGCGCAGACCGCGCTTGCGGAGACGCGCACGGCGCAGGACAGCGAAGCACGCGCGCTCGCGGAGCTTGAGCGGCTCAAGGCCGACCTCGACGCGGGCGTGTCCGGTGCGGAGCAGACGATCGCAGGCTTTGTGGCGGCAATCGCACGCCTGACCGACGAACTCACCCAAGTCCGTGCAGCCAAGCACGGACGCGACACCACCGCCCGGCTGCTCAGCGAACAGCTTGCGCGGCAGACCGGCAGACGCGAACAGACCGAGGGCGAACGGGTCCGTCTGGAAAAGGCGGCACAGAGCCGCAACGAGGAAATCCTTGAACTCGAACGCGAGACCGCCCGACTGGAAAACCGCGCGGCCCAGCTGAAAACCGAGGAAACACAGATTCTGGATAAAATGTGGGAAAGCTATGAATTAACACCCACACCGGCGGCAGAGATCGCCAAACCGATTGAAAACCTCGGTGAAACGCGCGGCCGCGTGCAGGAGCTGCGCGTGAAAATGCGGGCGCTCGGCAACGTCAATCTGGATGCGGTGGACGAATTTCAGCGTGTGCAGGAGCGGTACAGCTTCCTGCGGGAGCAGAAGGACGACCTCGAGACCGCGCAGACCGATCTGCGCAAGGTCATCGAGCAGCTGACCGTCAGCATGAAGGAGATTTTCGCGTCTGAGTTCGCTAAGCTGAATGTGTACTTCCGCGATACCTTCCGCGAGATCTTCGGCGGCGGACACGCCGAACTGCAGCTTGCCGATACCTCGGATATCCTGAACTGTGGTATCGACATCCGCGTGTCTCCGCCGGGCAAGGCGGTTAAAACGATTACGCTGCTCTCAGGCGGTGAAAAGGCGTTTGTTGCCATTGCGCTGTACTTTGCGATCCTCAAGCTGCGGCCTACGCCGTTTTGCGTGCTTGATGAGATCGAAGCCGCGCTCGATGATGTAAACGTGCAGCGGTTTGCAAAATACATTCGCCGCCTGACAGATTCGACACAATTTATTGTAATTACCCACAGACGTGGTACAATGGAAGAAGCAGATATGCTCTACGGCGTGACCATGCAGGAGCAGGGCGTTTCCAAAATGCTGATGCTCAATCTGGCTGAGGCGGAAAAACGGCTCAAAAATACCATTAAGTAATGGGAAATGGAGAATTGCGGCAATGGATATGCGAAGCGAAAAATATCCGTACCGGCTGGATGTGGAAAGACGATTGCCGAACGGCTCGCTTACGACAGACGGCTATGCGGCACGGCATCCGGTCGAGTTTCGGCACTGGGGACATGCGCGCGGCTATGTTCTCTGGGGTGAGCGGATTGACCGCACAGACTGGGAGAACTGGCGTATCAACTACTACGGTAAATAATTACTGATTCCCGATTTGTAAGATAAACATAAGGAGATAAGCATGGGATTTTTTGATAAAATTAAGCAGGGCTTAAAGAAAACATCGGATGCGGTGAACCACTCGCTGGACAGCGTGTTCGCGGCATTTGTCAAGGTGGATGATGATCTGCTCGAGGAACTGGAAGAAGCACTCATCCTGTCGGATGTCGGTGCATCCACGGCGGCGAAGATCGTCGCTGAGGTCGAAAAGCGCGCCAAGCTGCGCAAGACCACCACGGCGGACGAGCTGCGCGACCTGCTCCGCGAGGTGCTGACCGACAACATGCTCGACAACCAGCCGCTGAATACGGACGGCAAGCCGGCGGTCATTCTGGTAATCGGCGTCAACGGTGTCGGCAAGACGACCTCGATCGGCAAGCTGGCGGCGCGGTATGTCAGCGAGGGCAAAAAGGTTATGCTGTCGGCGGCGGATACCTTCCGCGCGGCTGCGGCGGACCAGCTCGAAATCTGGGCTAAACGTGCCGGTGCGGACATCGTTCGCCACGGCGAGGGCGCAGACCCGGCGGCTGTTGTGTTCGACTCCATCTCGGCGGCCAAGGCACGCGGCAGCGATATCATCATCGTGGATACGGCAGGCCGTCTGCACAACAAGGCCAACCTGATGAACGAACTGGCGAAGATCGACCGCGTTATCTCCCGTGAGCTGCCGGATGCGTCGCGCGAAACGCTGCTCGTGCTGGATGCGACCACCGGTCAGAATGCGGTTCATCAGGCTGAGGAGTTCAACAAGGCTGCCGAGCTGACCGGCATTATTCTCACCAAGCTGGACGGCACCGCAAAGGGCGGCATCGTGATCGCTATTTCGGCAGGACTGGGTGTTCCGGTCAAGCTGGTCGGCGTTGGCGAGGGCATTGACGATCTGATCGACTTTGACCGTGCGGCATTCCTGGAGGCCATCCTGCCGCCGGTTCATGAAAACGCAGAAAACGATGAGGAACAGACCGAGGAGGACGAAAATGCAGAGACCTGACGGAAGAACCAAGGGCGCAATGCGTCCGGTGAAGATTACCACTGATTACACGATGTACGCGGAAGGCTCGGTGCTCGCCGAAATGGGCAACACCAAGGTCATCTGCACCGCGTCGGTCGAGGAAAAGGTCCCGCCGTTCCTCGAGGGCAAGGGCCTCGGCTGGGTAACCGCCGAGTATGCGATGCTCCCGCGTGCGACCAATACCCGCAAAAAACGCGATATCAAGTCGCTCAAGCTGGACGGCCGCTCGAGTGAGATCCAGCGTCTGATCGGCCGTGCGCTGCGTGCGGTCGTTGACCGCGAAGCACTCGGTGAGCGCCAGATCACGATTGACTGCGATGTTATTCAGGCGGACGGCGGCACGCGCTGCGCGTCCATCACCGGCGGATTTGTTGCACTGTGGCTGGCGTGCAAAAAGCTGCTGGCCGATGGCGTGATCGAGAAAATGCCGCTCACCGCACAGGTTGCAGCCGTTTCGGTCGGCATTTTTGAGGACGAAGCTGTGCTCGACCTCAACTACGCCGAGGACAGCCACGCCATCGTGGACTGCAACGTGGTTATGACGAGCAAGGGTGAGTTCATCGAGGTGCAGGGCACCGGCGAGGGCCGTCCGTTTACGGATACCGAGCTGCGCAAGCTGCTCGGACTCGGCAAGCGCGGCTGCCTGACGCTGTGCCGCAAGCAGGCCAAGGTGATGGAGGAAAGTCTGTAATGCAGTTTGTACTTGCTTCCCATAACAAGAAAAAGCTGGCAGAGCTGTCCGCTATCGTGAGCAGCCTCGGCATTGAAATCATCCCGCTGCCGGAGGGTGCGCCTGAGCCTGAGGAAAACGGCAAAACCTTCGAGGAAAACGCGCTCATCAAGGCGAAATCCGCCGCAGAGTTCACCGGTCTGCCCGCTCTCGCGGACGACAGCGGCCTGTGCGTGGATGCGCTGGACGGCGCTCCCGGTATCTACTCCGCGCGCTACTGCGAAGGTACGGACGAGGACCGAAACGCCTTTTTGCTGAAAAATATGCAGGATAAGGAAAACCGTGCCTGCCGGTTTGTGTGCGCGATCGCGTGTGTGCTCGCGGACGGCGAAACGCTCACCGTACGCGGTGAATGCGAGGGCACACTGCTCCGCGAGAACCACGGCGCAGGCGGCTTCGGCTACGACCCGCTGTTCTATGTCGAGAAATACGGCTGTACCTTCGGCGAACTGCCGGCAGAAGTCAAGAATACAATCTCTCATCGGGCAAATGCTTTGAATAAGCTGAAAGAAGCCTTAAAGGATAAAATATAAGCGAAGCCGTAGGGCGGGGGCGCCCTCCCCCCGCCGTTCGTAACGGCGTGCAGATGATATACGCGGCGGGCTGAGGGTAGCCCGCCCTACGAAAAAAATATAACGAAATTACAGGAGTTTACATTTATGCTTAACACAAAACAACGCGCACAGCTTCGTGCAATGGCAAACCCGCTGGCGGTCACGCTGATCATCGGCAAGGAAGGCGTAACCGACGCGGTAGAACGCGAGCTGGACGCGCTGCTCGAATCCCACGAGCTGGTCAAGGGCAAGGTGCTCGAGAGTGCGATGCTGACGCCGCGCACGGTATCCGAGGCGCTCTGCGAGGCCACCGGCGCGGACGCTGTACAGTGCATCGGCTCCAAGTTTGTGCTGTACCGCCAGTCCAGCGATGAGGACAAGCGCAAGATCGTTCTGGTAAAATGAGGACGGGAATTCTCGGCGGCACATTCAATCCGCCGCATCTGGGACATCTGCACGCGGCGGAACTCGCGCACCGTGCGCTGGACTTAGATCGGGTGCTGTTCATTCCGACCAATATTCCGCCGCACAAGGTACTGCCGGAGAACACCGCGTCCGCAGAGGATCGGTGCGAGATGGTGCGCCGCCTGACGGCAGAAAAACCGTGGGCGATGCTTGACACTATAGAGATCGACCGCGGCGGCGCAAGCTACACGGTGGACACGCTCCGCGCGCTTCATGCACGCGGCGAGACCGACCTGCACCTGATCGTCGGCACGGATATGCTGCTCTCGTTCGATAAAATCTGGCGTGCGCCGGATGAGATCGCGCGGCTGGCTTCGCTTGCTGTCTGCGCCCGCGAAAACGAGGACTGGGACGCGCTGCGTGAAAAGGCGGCGGCGCTCAAGGACTCGCTCGGTGCAACCGTAGAGCTGGTGCAGGGCGACAGCCTGACCATTTCCTCGACCGAGCTGCGGCAGGGCGGTGCACTGCGATGCTATACACCGGAATCGGTCGCGGATTACATCGAAGAAAAGCATTTGTACGGCTATTAAGCCTGTAAAATACAGGTTTGACAGATAAATACAGCAGTTTGTTCAAAATCAGTATTTTTTGTATGACTTAGGAACGGACTGCGGCTCGTTCCTTCTTGTCGGCAAAACTGTAGTTTTGCGGCAGGAAATACAGAGAAAGGCGGGAAAAAGTTATGTTATGTAATGAAGAAATGCGTAAAAGTATCCTTTCCAGACTGCAGGGCTACCGCTATGAGCACTCGCTCGGCGTGGAGCGTGCGGCGATCATGCTGGCAGAAAAGTACGGCGAGGACCCGGAAAAAGCGGGTACTGCAGGCATTCTGCATGACATAACAAAATATCTTTCTCCGCAAGAACAGTTGAATTTATGCGGGAAATACGGTATAATACCCTGTACCGTCGAAAAAAGCGAGCCGAAAATGCTGCACGGAAAGACGGCGGCAGCCATCGCGCGGGCCGAATACCACATGCCCGAGGATATCTGCGATGCCATCGCCTGCCACACCACCGGCAAGAACCATATGACGCTGCTTGACAAGATCTTGTATCTGGCGGATTACATCGAAGAAACTCGTGATTTTCCCGGCGTGGACAAGGCGCGTGAGCTGGCGCAGATCGACATCGACAGTGCCCTGCTCTACTGCTATGACCAGACGCTGACCGAGCTGGTCGCACGCGGAAGACTCATCCACAGCGATACCATTGCCGCTTATAATGATATGATCCGGCAGGGTGTCAGCTGGCGGGACAAGTAAAATGGAGGCAGGAATCGTTTGAAACTATTCGGAGGAAGCGGCGACAGGAAAAACCGCAACGGAGACAGCACTCCGGCACAGGCTCCCGCACAGCAGGCAGCGCCCAAGCCGGAAGGGAACCACCAGCCGATCTCGGCGCCCAAGCCGGGCGGCAAAAAGGGAAAGGCTCCGAAGGAGAAAAAAAAGCTGACACCCAGACAGAAGGGCAAGCGCATTGCTATCGTTATGGCGGTTGTGCTGGTGCTGTTCGCGTGCGCAGCAGCTGCAGCGGTGTGGTTCGTCCGTTCGCCGCAGGCGACGATCAAGGACAAGGAAAACGGCGATAAGGTCGATGTGAGCAGCCTGCTCAACTCGGGCACCCGCATTGACGATGTGTTTACGTTCGTGGTCGGCGCAGTTGATGAGGACGAAACGCGAACAGACGCTTTGATGGTCGCAACCATGGATACCAAAGATAAGACCATCAACGTCATGAACATCCCGCGCGACACCATGTGCAACAACACGGCAACCGGCGCGAGCAAGAAGATCAACGCAGCCTACGGCATGGATACCGGCGGCAAGGGCGGCAACATCGAGCAGACGAGCAAGGAAATCGAGCGTCTGATGGGCTTCCGGCCGGATAAATACGTTATCGTCAACTTTGACGGCATTGCAGCCATCGTGGATGCGATCGGCGGCGTGGATTATGACGTGCCGTTCGATATGAAGTACGATGATCCGTCGCAGAATCTGCACATCGACCTGAAAAAAGGCCAGCAGCATCTGGACGGCAAGCAGACCGTCGGCTTCCTGCGCTGGAGACACAACAACGATTACACCGTACAGTACACCAACGGCGATGAAGGCCGCGTAGAGAATCAGCAGAAGTTCCTCAAGGCGCTGGCAGGTCAGGTGCTGCAGATCAAGAATGTGACCAAGATCCGCTCGATCGCAGAGGCCGTGTTCAAGAACGTCAAGACCGACTTCAGCGCCGGCGAGCTGCTGTGGATGGGCATGCAGGCCATGCAGATCGACAACAGCAGCATTCAGTTCTTTACACTGCCCGGCTACGGCAAGATGAGCACGGCGGGCACCTCGGTGCAGTATTCGTTCTTCTTCCCGTATTACGACCAGACGCTGGAACTGGTAAACAAGTATTTCAACCCCTACGAGGAGCCGATCTCCAAGCTGGACATCGTCGGCGGACCGGATACCACTACCTACTCGGGCGGCTATGTAAGCTCGGGCGAGGAAGATAATGTATGGGGTGACACCTCCGGCTCGTACGATTACAGCGAGGATTATTACGAAGAACCGGATTACAGCTACGATGAGCCATCCTACGACAACGGCGGCTCGGACGGCGATTATTCGGATAACAATGACTACTCGGGCGGCGACAGCGGCGGAGACTATTCCGGCGGCGACTCCGGTGAGGAGAGCGGCGGCGACTCCTCCGGCGGCGATTACACCGACGGCGGCGGAGAGGACAGCGGTGCTTCCTCCGGCGGAGACGATGGCGGAACATACGATCCCGAGGCATAATAAAGGCAATATACCATAATCGGCAGAAAGGAAACCCCTTTTCTGCCGCACAAAAGGAGTTTATACTTTGACTGCAAAAGAAACTGTAAAGGCGATCTGCGAAGCGCTGATCGAGAAAAAGGCTCAGGGCATTGAGGTGCTGCATGTTGAGCGCCTGACCGAGCTGACCGAGTATTTCGTCATCTGCTCTGCGTCCTCCACTACGCAGGTTAAGGCACTGGCGGACAATGTAGAGTGGCACCTGAAGTACGATCACGATGAGATGCCGCACCACACCGAGGGCTATGAATCCGCACAGTGGATGCTGCTGGACTACGGCTGCGCTGTACTGCATGTATTCATGCCGGAGGCACGCAAGTTCTACAATCTGGAGAACCTGTGGAAGGACGGTACGCCGGTAACGCTTGAAGAGCTGGGCATCGAGGACAAGTAAAATACCGACATGTGGCGGCGCCGGGAACGACGTCCGCCGCGTTGTCGCGCTCAAAATCCAAAACTCACTTTAGGGGGAGAATCCGTTGAAGTACGATCATAAACAAGTAGAAAAGAAATGGCAGGACATCTGGGACGAGAAGCAGTGCTTCCATGCCGAGAATGACTCGGACAAGGAGAAGTTCTACGCGCTCGTAGAGTTCCCGTATCCGTCCGGTCAGGGTCTGCATGTAGGCCATCCGCGCTCCTACACCGCACTGGATATCGTTGCGCGCAAAAAGCGCATGCAGGGCTACAACGTGCTGTATCCGATGGGCTGGGACGCATTCGGTCTGCCGACTGAGAACTTTGCCATCAAGAACCATGTTCATCCGGCAGAGGTTACCAAGAAGAACATCGCACGCTTCAAGAGCCAGCTCAAGAGCCTTGGTCTGTCGTTCGACTGGTCGCGTGAGATCAATACCACCGACCCGAGCTACTACAAGTGGACCCAGTGGATTTTCCTGCAGCTGTTCAAGAAGGGCCTTGCCTACAAGAAGGAAATGAGCGTAAACTGGTGCACCTCCTGCAAGTGCGTTCTGGCGAACGAGGAGGTTGTCAACGGCGTTTGTGAGCGCTGCGGCAGCGAGGTCGTTCACAAGACCAAGAGCCAGTGGATGCTCGCCATCACCAAGTACGCACAGCGCCTGATCGACGATCTGGATGATGTGGACTACATCGAGCGCGTTAAGATTCAGCAGCGCAACTGGATCGGCCGTTCCACCGGCGCTGAGGTCGATTTCAAGACCACCGAGGGCGACACGCTGACCGTTTACACCACCCGTCCGGACACTCTGTTCGGCGCGACCTATATGGTAATCTCTCCGGAGCACCCGATGATCGAGCAGTGGGCGGACAAGCTGAACAACATCGAGGACGTTCGCGCATACCGTGAGGAGGCTGCCCGCAAGTCCGACTTCGAGCGTACCGAGCTGAACAAGGACAAGACCGGCGTTAAGCTGGACGGCGTTGCCGCAATTAACCCGGTAAACGGCAAGCAGATCCCGATCTTCGTTTCCGACTATGTCCTGATGGGCTACGGCACCGGTGCCATCATGGCTGTTCCGGCGCACGATGACCGTGACTGGGAGTTTGCTAAGAAGTTCGGCTGTGAGATCATCGAGGTTGTTTCCGGCGGCGAGGATGTCCAGAAGGCTGCGTTCACCGCAAAGGACGAAACCGGCATTCTGGTAAATTCCGATTTCCTGAACGGCAAGACCGTTAAGGACGCTATCCCGGCTATGATCGAGTGGCTGGGTGAAAAGGGCATCGGCCATGCCAAGGTGCAGTACAAGCTGCGTGACTGGGTATTCTCCCGTCAGCGTTACTGGGGCGAGCCGATTCCGATCGTCAAGTGCGACAAGTGCGGCTATGTGGCTTTGCCGGAGGATCAGCTGCCGCTTGAGCTGCCGAACGTAACCAGCTA
>OIWP01004162.1_pt1 | contig 10696 bp, 10 predicted proteins | sample 1587661 | NCBI WGS metagenome assembly OIWP01 (sample SAMEA3888899, study PRJEB22519) | human gut metagenome | biome: human gut; feature: human-associated habitat; material: faeces | place: Denmark | collected 2010 | reverse complement strand
CCCAAAGCGATCCCAATCCATTGTGAGACCGCGACAGATCGCCATCTACCTGTGCCGACAACTGCTCGACCTCCCCTACGGCGATATCGGCAAGAAATTCAATCGCGACCATTCGACCGCCATCCATTCGGCAACAAGTATCGAAGAGCGTTTGAAGACCGATCGCGATACCCAGGAAGAGATTGAGGTGCTGCAGAAGATCATCTGCGAGCTGGACTAGTTTGTTCACAAACTCTTGATAAGAAGGGAAAACCTGCGCATAACAGGGCGACTTTTCAACGACAACGGGAGAGAGCAGAGGATGGCCGCCAGCGCATGGTTCACAAGCGCGCTTGACAACTCACCAAGCAGTAAGTACGTTAGCAAGCTCCCCACCTGCGGCTATGCCAGTTATCGACTAATCCACTCGTCTTATTGAGACTACTATTTGAGTTCTATTTTTGGAATCCCTCCTCAATGGGAACTACATTTTATTTCTGCACAGCCGTTACCTGTACTTCATGGTTCCACCTCCCTATCGCAACTCCCTTCGCAGCCATCTTCCTTATTCTTCTGTTCGCCCCGTTGACAGTACTTTTTTGCGTTGTATAATTCAAAAGCTACTCTTTAAACCATGAAAGGGAAAGAAACAATGAAACGCACCTATCAACCGAACAAACGCAAGCGCGCCAAGTGCCATGGCTTCCGTGCCCGTATGGCTACCAAGGGTGGTCGCGCTGTTCTCGCTTCCCGTCGTGCTAAGGGGCGCAAGCGTCTCACCGTCTAGGAGATCTTTAGGTGCAGACTATTAAATCCAGCACTGAAATCTCCCAGCTCTTCTCTACGGGGCATCGTCTTCATACGCCATACTTTACGGTTATTGTAGGCGCTCAGGACGACAAGCAGAGCAATTATGAGCGACACGGCCATTCCGGTCGTGTCGCTTTTATTGCGGGGAAGAAGTTGGGGAATGCCGTTTGGAGAAACCGCGCCAAGCGCCGCCTGCGAGCACTCTGCATGGAAATGGGTGGGCCGTGGGCCGGCTTTGACGTGATATTTCTGGCAAAATCAGGCCTCACCCGGGCTTCTTATAGTAAAGTGCTGAAAGCATGCGGAAATGTCGCTGAGCGCCTTGCCCAAGGCGAAGGGAAGAACACCGTTGAAGAAGCTGCTCGTACGCATTAAGAGGATTCCGACTCTGGTCGCTATCGGTCTTATTATGTTTTACCGAATGGCTCTTTCACCCCTCCTTCCCCCCTCTTGTCGCTTCATTCCCACATGTTCTGAGTACGGACTCATCGCGTTCAAGCGGTATGGGTTTTGCAAAGGGTTCGTGCTCACTGCAAAGAGGATACTGCGATGCCGCCCTGGCGGTCCGTGTGGGTACGATCCCGTTCCCTGAGTCGCCGGTGCATTTGGAAAGGTAAGTTATGTGGGATATCTTTAAAGACTGGATCTTCGACATTATCCAGTTCTTCTATAACTTCTGCCATGACTGGGGCCTGGCGATCATCATTGTCACGATTATCTTCCGTATCATCGTCGCGCCCCTCATGCATAAGCAAGCGAAGTCCAATTATGCTATGCAGAAGGTGCAGCCGAAGATTCAGGCCCTGAAAGATCGTTTCCCCGATGATCCCACGCGTCAATCCCAGGAGATGCAGAAGATCTACGCGGAGATGAAGTTCAACCCGCTCGCTGGTTGTCTTCCGATGTTGCTCCAGATGCCGATCTTTATTGCTCTGTTCCAGGTGCTTCGCGAGATGGGCGATCGCATTGGCGAGGGCACGTACTCGTTCTACAACTTGGTTCCGAATCTCGTCACGACGCCCTCCCAGGCTTTCGGTGAGGGATTCGGAATATTTGTTCCCTATCTTATTCTTATGATTATCTTTGCTGGTGCTACCTTCCTTCCGATGGTTCTTCAGCAGTTGAAAACCGAAAACACCCAGCAGAAAAATCAGACGCTCATGATGGGCGCGATCATGTCTCTTATGATGCTTTGGATTTCCTGGGGTTCGCCGGCGGGTGTGTTGCTGTTCTGGGGCGCATCCTCCCTTATCGGTATCGGGCAGAACCAGTTGACGCTTGCGCGCTGCCGTGCTGCCGATCGGCGTAAAGAGGAGGAAGAAGCTCTCGTCGTCAAGCCGATCGAAGTTAACGTCACGCGCAAAGAGAAGAAGAAGCGTCCTAAGAAAAAGCGCTAGACCTTACTGATTTTAGGGAGTGTTTCACATGAAACACTCCCTTTGTACGTTCCGCGGCATCATTTCAACCGCGGCGTTTAAGGTTAGGAGCCTGTAATGACTGAAGAGTTCGAGGACATGATTGAAGAGGTAGAAGACGAGGTGGTGGAAGAATCTCAGTCTTCTGCGGATTCCATTAATACCGAAGAGGTTGTTGAAGAGGACGAGCTTATCGTGACGGACGAGATGCTCGATACTATTGCCGACACTGCTATCGCGGCACTCCAAGATATTCTCCAATATTTCAATGTCGGCGAAGTGACTATTGATGAATACGAGGGTGACGAGGGAGAACTGATTCTTGATATCAGCGGCAAAGATATGGCTGTCCTTATTGGTCGTCATGGAAAAACTCTTGATGCGCTGCAATTCATTGTGTCGATGATAACGGTACGCACTATCGGTTTCCGTTATCCAGTTATTGTCGATGTTGAGGGCTACAAGAACCGCCAGCGCCAAAAGCTCGAGTCGATTGCGCACAGCTCCGCTAATCGAGCTGCTTCTCAGCACCGTAAAGTTGGATTGCGCCCGATGACCCCCTACGAGCGTCGGATTATCCACATTGCTTTGAGAGACGATGATCGCGTCGAGACCGTTTCTGAGGGGGAGGGTCCTTCCCGCCATGTGGTCGTGGTTCCTCTGTAAAAACTGTTCTAATACTTTCAATGTGCTGATGGGACGCGCAAAGCACGTCCCATTTCCTTTATTATGGACACGTTCGCCTATGGAAAGGAGTTGAGATGGCAGATGATCAGACGATGAGCTTGATGCAGTGCTATCTTGCTTCAATCCTTGAAGCAAACAAAGTTACGAATCTTACTCGCATTACTGATGGGGAACAGGCGCGTCTCCTTCATATAGAGGATTCGCTGGTAGGTTTGCCGGAGGTCAATGAAGCTCCTGACGGTCTCTATGGAGACCTTGGCTCAGGAGGGGGGTTCCCCGGCGTCCCTCTTGCGCTTGCGACAGGAAGAACGACCCTTCTCGTTGATTCGGTGAAGAAGAAAATGGCCATCGTCCAATCTGTCCTTGATGATCTTTCGTTGAGTGAGCAAATTTCCACATCGAGCGAACGCATCGAGGATCTTCCTCTGGAATACAAGGAGAAATTCGCCGTCCTCACAGCTCGAGCTCTGTCTAAACTAGTTTCTCTTATAGAGCTTGCTTCGCCCCTTTTGAAAAAGGGCGGTCGGTTAGTCTGTTATAAAGCCCAGCTATCATCGGAAGAACTTGATGAAGCTCTTGCTGTGCAAGACCTTGTGGGTATGAGAATGATCTCCCAGCGTGAGATTTGCTTGAGCGATGGTGAGACCATGAGAACCATTGTAGTGTTTGAGAAAGTCGGCAAGTCACGCATCAAGCTTCCTCGAAGAATTGGCTTGGCTCAGAAACAGCCACTGCGTCCCCGTAGCTGAATGTAGTATGTGATCGTGTTTCACGTGAAACACGATCAATTTGAATCCTTCTGTCGAACATCGCCTGAACCAGCTTGAGGCGATGATATACTGTGCTCCAATCAAGGAAGGAGGTTCCTGTGGGATTCTTTGATGGTCTTAAACGAGACACAAAACAAGCCCGGACTGTCGAAGAGGTTGATCAACCTCAGACTCAGGAACAAGAAGTGGTAGCCGCTGAAGAGGAACTCGTTGACGATCCTGAAAATATTGAAGTGGTTGTCAGGGAGGTTGAGGATTACGCAGCTCCTGTGATTCCTCGAGAACCTTTGAAGAGCTATAAAGACAAAGCGCCGGTGCGTCATGTTGTCGGACAGACGAAGATTATTGCCATCATTAACCAAAAAGGTGGCGTAGGGAAGTCGACAACAGCAATCAACCTTGGGGCTGCACTGGGAGAGATGGGCAAACAGGTGCTTCTTGTCGATCTTGATCCTCAGGGGAATTGCTCCAGTGGCCTAGGCGTTGATAAGAGTCTTATACAGCAGTGCATCTACGATGTTCTTCTTAACGATATTCCTCTTGAAGAGGTAATTATTCCTGATATCGCTGAGGGCTTAGACATTGCTCCGGCTACGATTAATCTTGCGGGGGCGGAAGTCGAGCTGGTCTCGGAAATGGCGCGAGAGAATCGCCTCAAGGATGCTGTGGGTAGCATGCGGGGCAAATATGATTTCATTCTCATCGACTGCCCGCCTTCTTTGGGTCTTTTAACAGTTAATGCTCTGGTGGCGGCCGATAAATTGCTTATTCCTATCCAATGCGAGTTCTATGCCTTGGAAGGTGTGACAAAACTTCTCGAATCAATGAAGCGTGTCAAATCTCGCCTTAATCCTACTCTGGATATCTACGGCATTCTTCTTACTATGTACGATAGCCGTACGACGCTCTCGAAGCAGGTTGTCGATGAAGTGCGTGAGTATTTTGGGCGCCTGGTGTTCGCCACGCCTATCCCTCGCACGGTTAAATTGTCGGAAGCTCCGAGTTTTGGGCAGCCGATTACCCAATACGATCCCAAGGGAAGAGGCGCTCTTTCCTATATTGAATTAGCGAAGGAAGTGATTGCACGTGGCTAAGCCCGAACGTCGTGGAGGACTCGGTCGAGGTCTGGGTTCCCTCCTCCCCGGTTCCTATGAATCACCTGCCCCTGTTTCCCCTGCGCCCGAGCGCCAGAGAGTGACAATTGAAGTAGATGAAGAGGCGGCGCGAGAGGCCCCTGTTTCTACACGGCCCGTACGGACGATGGTTGAGATAGAGGAGGAACCACTAAAGGTCTCTGAACCTATTGTGCGAGAAGCCATCATTGAGGAATCGAGGATTGAGGAGGTTCCTGCACGGGGAACTGATGAGGTGGAGATTGATAGAATCGCCCCTAATCCTGATCAGCCGAGAACCCAATTTAAAAAAGAGGAAATAGAAGAACTCGCTGCTTCTATTGAAAAGGATGGTCTGCTCCAACCTATTCTTGTAAGGCAAATGGCCGATGGTACCTATCAGATCATTGCCGGTGAGCGCCGTTGGCAAGCCTCTAAGGCTGCTGGTCTTAAGAAGGTTCCCGTTCGTGTAAAAGAGGTTGATGACGACCAAGCCCTTGAGCTTGCGTTGATTGAAAATATCCAGCGCTCTGATTTGAACCCGATAGAAGAGGCGTACGGATACCGTCGGTTGATGGAGCGACGCTCGATGACTCAGGCGGAAGTGGCACAAGCAGTTTCCAAAGGTCGTTCGACTGTCGCCAATGCACTTCGACTTCTCGATCTTCCTGAAGAGGCTCAGCAGCTTCTGTTTGAGGAAAAGATCACGGCGGGCCATGCACGTGCCATTCTTTCAGTGCCCACAGCTGAAGGTCGTCTTTCCTTGACTCAGAAGATTATTGATAACGGATTGAACGTGCGCGAAGCAGAGAATCTTGCTCGCCTTATGTCAGGTAAAAAGGACGGCTCTGCCTCGACTCCTCGTGAGCCGATGCCTGCGGTTTACAAGTCTGTGGCGAAGACCTTACGCGAGACACTGAAGACTAACGTGCGGGTGAAATCGTCTAAAGGGAAGAACAAAATCGAGATTGAATTCAAAGATGAGGAAGATTTGCGGCGACTCTTCAGTGAGCTTGTTGGTGAGTAACTTTCGATAGCATTTAATGACTAAGAAAAGAGCCTGTTTCACGTGAAACAGGCTCTTTTCTTTTGTTAAATGAAGTCGTTGTAGACCCTAGTGTGAGGTAAGAGAAAATGCTTTACATAACAGGCCATTAGTTCTCTTTGTTTCACGTGAAACAAAGAGAAAAGAAAGACGAATTAACGAAGAGGACCTTGCGCTAACTTGTTTTTTAACTGGCCACATGCTCCATCGATATCAGCTCCGCGGGATTTTCTGAAACTTGTTTCCACACCATAATGGATCAGCGTCTCGACCCAATGTTTTGCAGTTGCTGGCGAGGCAGCTTGCAGAGGGGATCCTTCTACGGTGTTCACCGGAAGAAGGTTGACATGGCCGAGTAGCCCATCGCAGAAGTCGAGGAGTGCTCGAAGATCTTCTTCTGAATCGTTGACATCCTTGATGAGGAGATACTCGAAGGAGACACGACGATTGGTCGACTGGGTGTATCTCTTCACAGCCTTTTTTAGATCCGAAAGAGGTTGCTTTGCCACTTTCGGCATAAGCCGATCACGCTTCTTCTGTAAAGCCGAATGAAGAGACACGGCGAGCGTGAATTGCTCTGGCTCTTGGGAGAGACGATCGATCCCATCTATAATGCCGCAGGTAGAGAGCGTGATATGTCTCGCTCCGATATTGAAATCGTCCCTGCTATTTAGAATGCGCAAAGCGGCAAGAACTTCATCGTAGTTAAGGAAAGGTTCCCCTTGACCCATGACAACGACATTGCTTACTCGTTCTTGGAAATCCTCTTGGACGAGAGCCACTTGGGCGATGATTTCTACAGCCGTGAGATTCCGTGTAAGGCCTTCGCGGCCAGTTGCACAGAACTGGCAGGCCATAGGACATCCTACTTGCGAGGAAACGCATACTGATAGCCGATTGAGGGAGCCGTCTCGATGGTAGACGGGCATGCCCACCGTCTCAACTAATGAGCCGTCGGCCAGGGTCACAACATATTTGCGTGTCCCATCTAAGGAAACTTGTCGGTCGAAAATTTTTACTGTCTCCAACGGAAAGAACTCAGAAAGTTTCGTCCTGAGGTCTTTCGGAAGGTTGGACATGGTATCGAAAGAAGCCGCATGATGGCGGTGAACCCACTCGTGAATCTGTTTTGCGCGAAAGCGCGGATATCCCCACGAGGTGACAAGATCCTCGAGTTCGGCTTCTGTAAGCTTTATTAGTTCGTTATTCATAGGTTCATTATAGACGGTGGCGTTGCTCTGATATACTGCCTCCAGAGATTTACCGTCTGGAAGGAATGCTCCATGGCAGCAGTAGTTGAACCCGCAAAATGTCGCGTCGCCCTCTTAGCTGGAGGAACCAGTGGGGAACGCGAAATTTCCCTTGCATCGGGCAAAGGCGCCGGGGAGGCGCTTCGTGAAGCGGGGTTTATTGTTCAGGAGTTGGATCCGGCGAAGAAGGACCATCTGAAAACGCTCATTGAGGAGCCCTTCGACGTTGCCTTTCTCTGTCTTCATGGAAAAGGTGGCGAGGATGGCGTGCTCCAGGGTTTTCTGGAAACGATCGGCCTTCCCTATACGGGACCTGGTGTGTGGTCAAGCGCGACGGCGATGAACAAGGCCCAATCCAAGCTCTTTTACCAGCGCGAAGGCATTCCTACTGCTCCCTATCAATACATCAAGAAGGGAGAGGGATATTCCGTTCAAGAACTTGCGTTGGCTATGGGCGGAACCTGTGTCGTGAAACCGGCTACCGAAGGCAGCGCTTTGGGCATTTACATCGTGGAAGGCGAAGAAGCTATCGCAGATGCCATCGAGCGTGTGTTCGAAATCGACGAGCTTGTTGTCGTTGAGAAGTATATTCAAGGTACTGAGCTCACGGTTGCCGTGTTGGGCAATAGGGATCCTTTCGCTTTACCTGTCATCGAGATTGTTCCTAAAGCTGATTTTTATGATTTCGAATCGAAATATGCACCCGGTGGTTCGCAGCATATCTGCCCGGCACCTCTCGATGAGGAGAAAACCAAGCAAGTAATGGACGCCGCTGTCGGCGCCCATAAGGCATTGCAGTGCAGTGGCGTGTCGCGTTCCGATTTCATTCTCGACGAGAATGGCATCCCGTGGATTCTGGAGACCAATACCATCCCTGGCATGACGGCGACCTCGCTTCTTCCCGATGCGGCCCGCGCGGCAGGCATCAGCTTCCCTGAGTTGTGCACGAGGCTCATTGAGTATGCCTTCGAAGAGGGAGAGTAAGCGCTTGCGGCCGAGGGGCGACCAAGGTCGCCCCTTACAGTTACCGGTTAGATAACTAAAACAAGTGTTCTCGTTTTAGAACACTCCGCAAGACTTCAGGCCGATGATGATGGCGGCAACGAGGGCAAGAAGAAAGGCCCAGCTGAGAATGTAACAGCCTTTATTGCCCGTGCGTCCAGCCTCCACGAGGCCGTCGATGAACCCTCGGCGCGTTTTAAGTAGCGCCATGCCGCGTTGTTTCTCGGGGAGAGGTTCGCGCTCGCTCGGAAGCCACGTGCCGTTCGAGTCGATGATCTCGTCGACGGCCGACCCCTTCAACGCCAGCTTCGGGCGAATGCCCTTGCCGATAAGCCCGCAGATGCCATCGATGAACTGGTTGAATTCTTCTGAGTAATGGGGGCTGTACCCGATAACTGCGGCCTGTCCCCAATATTCACCTGGCTCAGGTGTTTCCGTGAAGGCGACAAAGGAGAGAATTCCCACGAGTTCCAGACCTTCCGCTGCAAAAAGGCTCAGTTCGCGTGAGAAGCTGCCGTCGAAGTAACCGATAGTTTCGTTGAACTTGTTGATAAGCCATGCGCGATGGACGCCCTCGTCCATAGTGAGATTGATGCGGTATCGGTCTCCCACGAGGGTGTTGGAACCCATGAGCACTGCCGCATCTTTCTTTGAGACCGTTCGAAATGTTTGATATGTACCGAAATACCGTTCCATGAATATTCTCTCCGCCCTGGCTGATACAATACCGTGAGTTGTCGAGAACACCATAACCGAGCCCGATGAATCAGGGAACACTCGCTAGGCCGAGGTTCCTTTTTTTCACCACCAAGGGCGCCGCGAAAGATAGGCTGCGCTATGTCACGTGACACCACCCCCCTTGAAGGACAGCTGAAGAACTTCATCAGCGACGGAACGCCGCCGGAGATTATCGCGCGTTACGAGTCGCTGCCTGAACGGGCCCAAAGGAGCGATTTCGGCCGGTTCGATAATAATGTCGTTGTTTTGGATACGGAGACAACGGGATTCTCTCTCGTCCATGATGAGTTGACGCAGATTGCAGCGGCACGGGTGGAAAACGGCGAAATTGTCGACTGGTTCGTTACCTTCGTGAACCCGGGAAAGCCCATTCCTGAGGATGTTGCCCATCTCACCGATATCCACGATGAGGATGTGGCCGACGCTCCCTCGGCGTCCGAGGCCCTAGCCGATCTGGCCGCTTTCGTAGGAGATGCCGTCGTCGTGGCCCATAATGCCGAGTTCGACCGCAATTTCACGACGAAGCATCCGACGGGCTATCCGCTGCTCGAGAACACTTGGGTCGATTCCCTCGATTTGTCCCGCATCGCGCTGCCCCGTATGAAATCCCATCGACTCATCGATCTCGTGAAGGCTTTCGGTGCTCCTCGGTCAACGCATCGGGCCGATGAAGATGTGGCGGCGACCTGTGCCCTCCTGCGTATTTTGCTTGCTGCTGTGGAAGCCATGCCGACTATGTTGCTGCGGGAAATCGCCTCTATGGCGGAACCGAACGATTGGCCGACGGTCGTGGTGTTCAAGTATTTTGCCGAGCGTGCGGCTGAGACGAGCGAGGAGAAACCCCTTCCGTTCTCGCTGCGCACCCTGCGCCGAGAACGGGTAGGGAAAGCCGATCTAAGACCGCTCGTGGATGCCGATGAAATCGCCGCCGATCCAGGGCGATCCTTCTTGCTCCCCACGGCCGATGCTGTGGCCCAAGCGTTCACCGCCGAGGGCGTAGTAGGCTCCCTGTACGAAGAGTACGAGCAGCGCGGTGAGCAAGTGGCTATGGCCGAGGCGGTGCGCAACGCGTTTGCCCGATCGCGCAATCTTATGGTGGAGGCAGGAACAGGCGTGGGTAAATCCATGGCCTATCTTTTGCCGGCGGCCATCATTGCCCGAGATAACGGTATTAATGTTGGCGTAGCTACTAAGACGAACGCTCTCCTCGACCAACTGGTCTATCATGAGCTTCCCGCTCTTTCGGAGGAGCTCGGTGCCGACCTCACCTATGCTGCTCTCAAGGGGTTCTCCCATTATCCCTGTCTGCACAAGGTGGAGCGCCTCGTTGTGGAAGGCCCCGGTATGCGCACCGTGGGCAAGGAGCAAAAACCTCAGGCTCCGGCTCTTGCCGCCTTGCTTTCCTTCATTGAGCAGACGGCCTACGACGACATCGACGGCCTGAAGATCGACTACCGCACGCTGCCGCGCTGGATGATCACCACCACGAGCCACGATTGCCTGCGCCGTAAATGCCCATTCTTCGGCACGTCCTGCTTCGTTCACGGTTCGCGCCGCAAGGCCGAGGCCGCCAATATCGTCGTTACCAATCACAGTCTCCTATTCTGCGATCTTGCCGCTGACGGAGGCTTGCTCCCCCCCATCCGCTATTGGGTGGTGGATGAGGCCCACAGCGCCGAAAGCGAGGCCCGCCGGGCGTTTTCCCTTGAACTGGCAGAGGAGGACATTCTCTCCCTCGCGCGCCGCGTAGCTTCCGAGGAATCTCGGCGCAACGTCTTCGTGCGGGCGGAGCGCACCGTTGTCATGCCGGGCAATGGATCCTCGACGACGCTGTTCTATGGACTCACGGGAAAGGCGCGCCGCGCGGGAGCTGAATTCGGCGAAGCGG
>OIWP01004157.1_pt1 | contig 10714 bp, 7 predicted proteins | sample 1587661 | NCBI WGS metagenome assembly OIWP01 (sample SAMEA3888899, study PRJEB22519) | human gut metagenome | biome: human gut; feature: human-associated habitat; material: faeces | place: Denmark | collected 2010 | reverse complement strand
GAATACCGTTATGCACATTTGTGCGACGCACTGGCCGTTATTCCGTACATGGCGTGCGTGGATGAGTTCCAGCACGAGGTATACAAGAACCCGAAGATGACGGCGAAGGAACGCCGCGGTGTGTGGCGCAGCATTGAGAAAAAATATATGCCGGGGCGCGATTATGAAGGCAACGCATTCTTGGAAAACGGTGGTTTTTGGATGCAGAAGCAGCACATTTTCCTCTACCCGTTCTATTATATCGATTACGCGCTGGCGCAGATCTGCACATTCTTCTTCTATGACGAGATGAAGAAAGACCGCGAGAGCGCTTGGGCACGTTATTTGAAGCTGTGCAAAGCGGGTGGCACGCTGGGCTATTTCGATCTGCTGCATTATGTCGGCATTCCGGTGCCGTTTGAAGATGGCGCGGTGGAGAAAGCCGTGCGCGGCGTGATTGAAGAGATTGAATCCGCGAAGTATTAAAATAAATTATAAAAGCCGAACGGCGGCGTAGAATTTATTGCGCAGCCGGGCGGCTCTATCCGCGACGACAACGTCATCGATACGTGCAACAAGTATGGCATTGCCATGGCATTCACGGGCATCCGTCTGTTCCACCATTGATCCGAAAGGCGAGGTGCTTTTATTATGAATATTCTGGTTATCGGCAGCGGCGGACGTGAGCATGCAATCATCCGCAAGCTGAAAGAGAGCCCTAAAACGGAAAAGCTGTGGTGCGCACCGGGCAACGGCGGCATTGCGGCGGACGCCGAGTGCGTGGCCATTAACGCGATGGACATTGACGGCGTTGTGGATTTCGCGAAGAAAAACGCAGTTGACCTTGTGTTTGTTGCGCCGGATGACCCGCTTGCGGCCGGTATGGTAGATGCGCTCGAAAAAGAGGGTATCCGTGCATTCGGACCGCGCGCGAATGCGGCCATCATCGAGAGCAGCAAGGTGTTCTCGAAAAATCTGATGAAGAAATACGGTATTCCGACGGCGGATTATGCGGTGTTCTCCGACCCGAAAGAGGTCGTAGAGTACGTGGAAAAGCGCGGCAAGTTCCCGGTTGTCATTAAGGCAGACGGCTTGGCGCTCGGCAAGGGTGTTATCATCGCGCAAAACTTTGACGAGGCGAAGGATGCCGTGCACACCATCATGGAAGACAAGGTGTTCGGCGCTTCCGGCAACAACGTTGTTGTGGAGGAATTCCTGACCGGCCCGGAGGTTTCCGTGTTGGCATTTACGGACGGCAAGACGCTGCGCCCGATGGTGTCCTCTAAAGACCACAAGCGTGCACTGGACGGCGACAAGGGCCTGAACACCGGCGGCATGGGTACCATCAGCCCGAACCCGTATTACACGAACGAAATTGCGGACGAGTGTATGAAAACCATTTTCCTGCCGACCGTCAAAGCGATGCAGGCAGAGGGCAGACCGTTTAAGGGCTGTTTGTACTTCGGTCTGATGCTGACCCCGGACGGCCCGAAGGTCATTGAGTACAACGCGCGCTTCGGCGACCCGGAGACGCAGGTCGTGCTGCCACGCCTCAAGACCGATTTTGTGGACGTCATCAACGCGGTCATCGACGAGAAGCTCGACGAGCTTGAGATTGAATGGATTCCGGAAGCGTGCGCGTGCGTCGTGATGGCGAGCGGCGGCTACCCGCAGTCTTACCCGAAGGGACTGGAAATTACCGGTCTTGACGAAAACGGTCAGGCGGAAGGCGTAACGGTGTACCATGCCGGCACGAAGCTTGAAAACGGTAAGCTGCTGACGAACGGCGGCCGCGTGCTTGGCGTGACCGCGACGGCTAAAACGCTGGACGAAGCGCTCGAAAGGGCGTATGCAGCTGTGGAGAAAATCCATTTTGACGGTGCGCATTACCGTCATGACATCGGCAAAACGAAATAACCGAATATACGAGTATAAAAGAATGAGCCTTGTTCCGAAAAGTGAACGAGGCTCGTCCTTTTATTTTGAGTTCTTATCAAAGAATATGCTTGAATTTATGGTTTATATACAGTGTAACGAATAGAGTTAGAAATTCTGCCGCCGGCATGGCGAGCCATACACCGTTGAGTTGCAGATAATTCGGAAGAAAATACAGAAAAAGGAGAAGCAATATGAATGATCTCAGCAGTGTAATAATGGCAGAATAATGACCTTTTCCATAAGAAGTTAACCGAATTGTGGCGTAGATGTTGAAACCGGAAAAAAGATAACCAATTCCGTAAAGTCGCATTCCGTTTAATGCGAGTGAAAAAACCGTTGTTTCCGGCTCAGTAAAGCAGGAAACAGTCAGAGGAGATGTGCAATAAGCGACAATATATAGAATTAGAGGTGCAACAATAAAGAAACAGCGGGCATAGTTTTCCAGCTTTTTGCATATGTGATCGGACTTATTTCCGTATGCATAACTCAAAAGCGGCGATACCCCGGAAGCGTAACCAAAATAAATGCCGATGAACAGAAATTGCAGGTACATAATTATAGATACAGAAGCAATTCCGTCTTCACCCGCAAAAGAAAGCGCGGCTCGATTAAAAATAACAGTGGTGATAGCGATGGCGATTTGGTCAATAAATTCTGAAAACCCGTTAACAGCACACCGAAACCCTGTTTTGAATTTCAAATGTTTGAAAGTTGGTATCAGGCTTGTGTTACGGCACGGAAAATAAAGTATGCCGAAGATAACAGATAAGAAAAGTCCGAATAAAGTTGCTAATCCGGCACCCAAAACTCCCATTTTCATTTGTGCGACAAAAATATAATCTAACAGAATATTGGATATGCCGCCGGATATTGAAAGAAAAAAGCTGTACCCGGGCGAACCCGACATGCGGATAAAGTAGGTGAGCAGTTCTTTGCCGATGACCGCAGGAACGCCAATGAGCCAGATCAATGCATATGTTTTGCAATCGTCCAAAATCAGCGGGGTGGCACCGAGAAAAGTCAGAACCCGAGATAAATTAAAAGCAATAGCAAGTGAAACTGTGGTTCCGATAGCAAGAGAGAAAATAATGCTGAGTGTGAATTCTTGATTTGCTTGCTCGTTGTTTTTAGCGCCCGCAGAAATGGCAGCTAAGCTGCTTCCGCCGGTGGCAAACATTAATGCAATACCGGTAAGGACGTTTACAATGGGATATACAATGTTAATGGCTGCCAATGCGTTTGTTCCGACATATTTGGAAACGAACATACCATCTACAATCGTATACAGCGTATTGAATAGCGTTGTCAAATAGGTTGGAAGAACAAATAGCAGAATTTTACGGAAACGAATATCGTTTTTAGCAAAAAAGACAGATGAACTATTCATATTGGTACCTCCATGCTTTACAGTATAAAGCTTAAAGATACTTGAATGTCAAGGATTTGTTTGTTATAATTATTGAAACTGTGTTCCGGAGGATTTTTAGGTGAAAGACGGATTTCAAATCAATGAAATATCAAAGTTCTTTAATGTTCCAGCTTCAACGCTGCGCTATTGGGAAGAGATGGGGGTGCTGGCTGCCAAAAAGAACCCGGAGAATGGATATCGTATATACACAGTGTCGGATTTGATGACGATTTCGGATATTCTTTTTTATAAAAACCTTGGTATCCCGCTTAAAAAAATTCGGGACATGGAGAAAATGGATTTGCAGGCACATCAGGATTTGTGTGTGCAACAAGCAAAAACAATCCGGCAGCAGCAATTGGCTTTAGAACAGAGAATGAAAAAGCTTCAGTTTCATATTGAAGCTTTAGAGATGATCTGCAAACTGCAAGAGCGTCCATATACGGAAGAAAAAGTCGATGCGGACTGTATTGTACCTTTTGAATTGATAGAAATCGAGAAACTGAAAAGATATATTCAAAACCCATACGTTTATTCGAGAGTTCAACATTCTTCTTGTATGGAACAGGAACAGAGAGGCCTGAGTGTTACGTGCAGCCGTAAAGAAGTTGAGAATTACAAAAATACACTTTGGAAAAACAATGGTGGCAAGTATGTCGTTTGTTTGATGAAAGAGGAAATTGCGGACGGATATCCGAATGATTTAGAGATACATCTTGCGGAAATTCAAAGGATATATAAAACAGGGTATGTTATCAGCCGCTTTTTAACGTGCGCGCAGGAAAACGGGAAAACGTATGACTTTTACAAAACGTATATTGAAATCTTATAAACGGAAAAGCTCCGGCTGCGAACGGTACATTCGGCAGCCGGAGCTTTTGCAAATTGGAGGTTATGAAGTTAAATTCGTCCTATTCGAGTTCAAAAGCGCCGGTATAGAGGCGGTAATATGTACCCTTTTGGGCGATGAGGTCGCGGTGGCTGCCACGTTCGATGATGTGGCCGTGGTCGAGCACCATGATGACGTCGGAGTTCTGGACCGTCGATAGGCGGTGCGCGATGACAAACACGGTGCGGCCTTTCATCAAGGCGTCCATGCCGGACTGCACGATGGCTTCCGTGCGGGTATCGATGGAGGACGTCGCTTCGTCGAGAATCATGACGGGCGGGTCTGCAACGGCGGCGCGGGCGATGGAAATGAGCTGGCGCTGGCCCTGTGAGAGGCCGCTGCCGTCGCCGGAAAGAACGGTGTCATAGCCCTGCGGCAGCATACGAATGAAGCCGTCGGCGTTTGCGAGCTTTGCGGCGGCGATGCACTCTTCGTCCGTGGCATCGAGCTTACCGTAGCGAATATTCTCCATAACGGTGCCGGTGAACAGGTTGACGTCCTGCAAAACCACGCCGAGGGAACGGCGGAGATCCGGCTTCTTGATCTTCGTGATGTTGATGCCGTCATAACGGATTTTGCCGTCAGAAATGTCATAGAAGCGGTTGATGAGGTTTGTGATGGTCGTTTTGCCTGCGCCCGTTGCGCCGACGAACGCGACCTTCTGGCCGGGCTCTGCGTAAAGCGTGATGTCATGCAGGACGGTCTTCTCCGGGGTATAACCAAAATCGACGTCCTCAAGCTCTACGTGACCGGTGAGCTCCGTATAGGTGACCGTGCCGTCCTTATGCGGGTGCTTCCATGCCCAAAGGCCGGTGTGCTTGTCGGTTTCGGTGAGCACGCCGTTTTTCTTTTCGGCGTTGACGAGCGTGACGTAGCCCTCGTCCTTTTCGCTCTCGGCATCGAGCAGAGAGAAGATGCGGGAAGCGCCTGCCATAGCCATGATGATGGACGAGATCTGCTGCGTGACCTGGCTGATCGGCATAACGAAGCTGCGGGAGAGCTGTAAGAATGATGCGATGCCGCCGAGCGTCATGACACCCATGCCGGTGAGTGTCAGGTTCGGTACGCCTGCAAGTGCGAGACCGCCGCCAAGCACGGCGATGAGCACGTAAAGGAAATAGCCGAGTGCGTTCATGATGGGGCCGAGGATGTTTGCGAACTTATTGGCTTCGGAAGCGTTTGTGAAGAGGTCGTCGTTTCGTTTGTCGAACTCGACCTTTGTTTTGTCTTCGTGGCAGAAGACCTTGATAACCTTCTGGCCGTTGATCATTTCTTCGATGTAGCCGTTCACATTGCCGAGGGATTGCTGCTGGCGAACAAAATAGCTGCCGCTTTTTGCGGTGACCTTGCCGACGATTTTGAACATGACAAAGAGGAACGCGATCAGGAACAGGGTGAGCCAAATGCTGAGCGTCAGCATAGAACAGAACACGGAAACGACCGTGAAGATGGAGGAAAGCGTCTGCGGAATGCTTTGGGAAATCATCTGGCGCAGGGTGTCCGTATCGTTTGTGTAGAAGCTCATGATGTCGCCGTGGGTGTGCGTATCAAAGAACTTGATGGGCAGCGTCTGCATGTGCTCGAACATCTCGTCACGAATTTTCTTTAACGTGCCCTGTGAAACAACTGCCATGGTGCGGTTGTAGAACAGCGTAGAGAACGCGCCGATGACGTAAATGACTGCCATTTGGAGCAGCGCATACAGAAGGCCGCTGAAGTTCGGATTGGATTCGAGCAGGAGTGGGGAGATGTAATCATCAATGAGGGATTTTAAAAACAGGGAGGACATGACGCTTGCGAAAGCGCTCACCGCAATGCAGATGAACACGAACACAAGGTGCAGCCTGTACGGTTTCATATAGGAAAGCAGGCGGAATAAGGTCTTCTTATCGAGCTGCTTCATGCTTTCTTTCATGGAGAGTCTGGGACCATTAGGACGCGGTGGCATTGTCAGGATCTCCTTTCGTCTGGGATTCATAAACTTCGCGGTAGATCGGGCTTGTTTGCATGAGCTCGTCATGCGTGCCGCAGCTGACGATCTTGCCGTCATCTAAGACAAGGATCATATCGGCTCCCTGTACGGAGGCGATGCGCTGGGCGATGATGATTTTTGTCGTGTTCGGGATCTCCTTTGCGAACGCGCCGCGGATAAGCGCATCCGTGCGGGTATCGACCGCGCTGGTGGAGTCGTCCAGAATGAGAATCTTTGGTTTTTTTAGCAGCGCACGCGCGATGCAGAGGCGCTGCTTCTGACCGCCGGAGACATTCGTGCCGCCCTGCTCAATGTAGGTATCGTAGCCTTTAGGGAAGGTTTGAATGAAGTCATCGGCCTGTGCGAGCTGACAGGCATGGTGGATCTCCTCGTCGGTGGCATTTTCATCGCCCCAGCGCAGGTTGTCTTTGATGGTGCCGGAGAACAGGACGTTCTTTTGCAGCACCATCGAGACCTCGCGGCGGAGCACGTCGAGGTTGTAATCGCGGACATCCACGCCGCCGACCTTGACCGAGCCGGTCTCCGGGTCGTACAGGCGGGGGATGAGCTGCACCAGGCTGGATTTTGCGCTGCCGGTGCCGCCGATGATGCCCAGCGTCTCGCCGGGCCGGATGGTGAAGGTGATGTCGTTCAGGACAGGCTGGCCGGAACCATGCTTGTACTTGAAGGTGACATGGTCGAAGGCAATGCTGCCGTCGGCCACGGTGTCCACCGGAGCCTTGGGGGTGGGCAGGTCGGTGGTCTCGTCCAGCACTTCCACAATACGCTTTGCGGAAGCGGCAGACATGGAGATCATGACAAAGGCCATGCTCAGCATCATCAGTGCCATAAGGATGTTCATGATATAGCCGAACAGGGCATTCAGCTGGCCGGTGGTAATGGCACCGTGCAGCACATACTTTGCGCCGAGCCAGCTCAGCGCGATGTTGCAGCCGTACACTGCCACCAGCATGGCGGGGTTATTGAAGCTCAGGCGGCTTTCGGCGTTGACGAACTGCTTGTACAAGCTCTCGCAGGCGGCGGTGTATTTTTCGTTCTCAAAGCCCTCGCGCACAAAGCTTTTGACCACGCGGATGGCAGAGACGTTCTCCTGCACCGAGGCGTTGAGGTTATCGTAGTTCTTGAACACCCGGTCAAAGATGCGGAAGGTGGGGATCATGATGGCAGCCAGCACCGCCACCAGAAAGGCCACTGCCACCACGAACACCAGCGACAGCGGGCCGCCGATGAACACAGCCATGAACATTGCAAACACCAGATGCACCGGGGCGCGCACGCACATCCGCAAAATCATCTGGAAGGCGTTCTGCACGTTGGTCACGTCGGTGGTCATGCGGGTGACAAGACCTGCCGTGGAGAATTTGTCGATGTTGGAAAAAGAGTAATGCTGGATGTTTTCATACATGGCATCGCGCAGATTTCCGGCAAAGCCGGTGGATGCCTCGGCGGCGTATTTGCCCGCCAGCACGCCCAGCACCAGCGCAATGGCTGCCACCAGAAAGGTAAGCAGGCCGTAGCGGATGATGGCGTTCATATCGCCCTTTTCAATGCCCTGGTCGATGATAAAGGCCATGATGGTGGGCAGCAGCACATCCATAATGGCTTCCAGAGCCGCAAAGAGCGGTGTCTTGATCGAGGCGGCTTTATACTCGCCCAGATGCGACACAAGCTTTTTGATCATCTGAGTTCCCTCCTGTTGAATTTATTTGTTTGTTACAAAACAATTTTATACAAAACAATTTAAATGTCAAGCCGTTTCGGAAAATGTTCACAATTGCTAATTTAACAAGTTCTTTTTCGGCACTTTGACGGAAAAGGCGGTTATTTCAACGCCTCCCGCAGCTTGTTCAGCAGCCGCAGCAGCTCTGCGTTCTCCTCCTCGGTCAGCAGTCCGGCCACATAATCGTCGGTCTGGTGGAAGGAAAGCAGGGTCTTTTCGTGCCGTTGGATACCCTCCTCGGTCAAAACCAGCTGCTTGAGCCGGGCATCCTGCGGCACGCTCTGGCGCTGGATGTAGCCCTTGCGCTCCATCAGCTGCAAAATGTTGGTCACCGTGGAGCGGGTGATGGAAAACTCCCGTTCGATGTCCCGCTGGAACACCGGCTCGTCCCGGTGGCGGTAGAGATACTCGATGATCCACCCGTGCATGGGGGTGGTCTGCTCTACCCCATTGGCGCGGGAAAACTGGTTCAGCCTGCGGAAGATCAGGTTATCCACCCGGCGCAGCTGGGCGGGAATGACCTGCGGCCCATCCCACGGCGGGTCCAGCTTGCAGTGCTCTTCAATAGGGTGCTGTGTACACATAATGTTTTTCCTCTGTTCAAGTTGTTCGATGTGAAACTGTTTGATACAGTACATATTTTAACCGTGCCCGCACCGATTGTCAAGAGGACAGCGCAAGGTTTTGGGGCAGGCAGGCTGCACCGAAACGAAAAACCGCCGAAGGTTTCCCTTCGGCGGTCTTTCGTATGATAGGAGGATCAAAAATGATCTTTGCTAAGTCTTAGTTCAGGATGGTCAGCTCGGTCTCGATGTCGAACAGGTGCACCTTATGGGGATCGAATGCAACGCGGACGGTGTCTCCGTTGCGAGCCTTGGAGGTGGGAGCAACGCGGGCGGTCATCTTGTTGCCCTTGTACTCCAGATACAGGTAGATCTCAGCGCCCATCATTTCGGAAACATCGACCTGAGCATCCAGCTGGCAGTCGGTGTGCTTTGCCATGAACTCGGGCTCATCGTCGATGTCCTCGGGACGGATGCCCATCTTGACCTTCTTGCCGACGTAGGAATCCAGCTTGCTGTCAGCGGTCTTCTCCTTGGGCAGGGGGATGAGGTCGCCGCCCAGATCGACGCTGTACTGGTCGCCCTTCTTAACGATGGTGCCGTCCAGGAAGTTCATCTGGGGGCTGCCGATGAAGCCTGCGACGAACATGTTGCAGGGCATATCGTACAGGTTCTGCGGGGTATCGACCTGCTGGATGATGCCGTCCTTCATGACAACGATACGGTCGCCCATGGTCATAGCCTCGGTCTGGTCGTGGGTAACGTAGATGAAGGTGGTAGCCAGCTTCTTGTGCAGCTTGATGATCTCGGTACGCATGCTGGTACGCAGCTTAGCATCCAGGTTGGACAGAGGCTCATCGAGCAGGAAGACGGCCGGGTTACGAACCATGGCACGGCCCAGCGCAACACGCTGACGCTGACCACCGGACAGAGCCTTGGGCTTGCGGTCCAGCAGGTGCTCGATCTCCAGGATCTTAGCAGCCTCGTGCACGCGCTTGTCGATCTCGTCCTTCGGGGTCTTGCGCAGCTCCAGACCGAAAGCGATGTTCTTGTAAACGGTCATGTGGGGGTACAGAGCGTAGCTCTGGAACACCATAGCGATGTCGCGGTCCTTCGGGGGGACGTCGTTGATCAGACGGCCGCCGATGTACATCTCGCCCTTGGAGATCTCCTCCAGACCGGCGATCATGCGCAGGGTGGTGGACTTGCCGCAGCCAGAGGGGCCGACGAAGATGATGAATTCCTTATCCTGGATCTCCAGGTTGAAGTCGGTAACAGAAGGAGCGGTAGCGCCCGGATAGATCTTGTAAATGTGCTGGCAGCTAATCGAAGCCATAGGTCATTTGCCTCCATTATTTTTTATCAGGTTCGCACCGCTTCTTGACGAGGGGTGCTTTCGTTGTTATTATAATAGCAGATTATTTTGTGATATAAAATAGCATTTTATTGATTTGAGGTGTCGGATATTGCTGTTTGACTGGAATGCCGTGGCCGCGCCCGGGCAGGTGCAGGACGTGCAGCCCTGCGCGCCTCTCACCCTGACCGGCGACGGGCTGTGGGTCTGCCTTGTTTCCAGCGGCAGATGCACCGCCTCCCTGCCCGGGGCGTCTGCCGCACCCGCCGGTGCTGTGCTGGTGCTGCCGCCGCAGTCCGCTGCGGCGGGGCACCTGATTTTGAGCCGCGCCCCGCTCACCCTGACCCCGGAGGACAACTGCCATCTGCTGTGCGTCCAGCTGACCGGGCAGGCCAGCACGCAGTTTTTGAACGGCCTGCGGGAGCTGCCCTATCTTGCCAAAGGCGAGACCTGCCCTGCCGCCGCTGAGCTGATGGGGCGGCTTGCCGAGGAAAAGCCCACCCACAGCCGCGCCCGCAGCCAGCTGGTCTTTGCCCTGCTGTGCGAGCTGGCGGATGCCGACAGCGCCGCGCCAGCCCTGCCGCCGCTGGTGCAGGCCGCCATTGAGGATATCCGCGCCAACTATGCCGGGCTGTACGGCGTGGAGGAGCTTAGCGAGCGGCTGGGCGTCTCCAAAAGCCATCTGGTGCGCACCTTTACCGCCGCCGTAGGCGTGCCGCCGGGCAAGTACCTGACCACCGTGCGCATCGAAGCCGCGCAGCGTCTGCTGCTGCACCGGGAGTACACATTGGACGTAGTGGCCAGCCTGTGCGGCTTTTCCGGGGCCAACTACCTGTGCCGGGTATTCAAAAAAGAAACCGGCCAGTCCCC
>OIWP01004155.1_pt1 | contig 10715 bp, 11 predicted proteins | sample 1587661 | NCBI WGS metagenome assembly OIWP01 (sample SAMEA3888899, study PRJEB22519) | human gut metagenome | biome: human gut; feature: human-associated habitat; material: faeces | place: Denmark | collected 2010 | reverse complement strand
CTGTAAAGGCAGTACCCAGCGGCTTTGTAGCCTGATCCTGACCGAGGTGCGGCAAAATATCTGTGATGGTGAACTGCGGATCTCCCGCTTCTTCACCGATGCAGACCTTGATGACCGTGCCGTCGCTCTTCACGACAACGCCGTGCATGGCGAGCGGAATCGCCGTCCACTGGTACTTTTTGATGCCGCCGTAGTAGTGCGTTTTGAGGTACGCCATCTCGGAGGATTCATAAAGCGGGATGGGCTTTAAGTCGAGACGCGGGTTATCGATGTGTGCTGCGGCAATGCGAACGCCGTTTTTGCAGCCCTCTTTACCCATGATGGCAAGGCAAATTGCTTTACCGCGATTGTTGTAATACACTTTGTCGCCCGCCGCATACTTGTGCTTCGGGTCGAACGGCACAAAGCCGTGCTTTTCTGCAGCCGCGACCGCGTACTCAACGGATTCGCGCTCGGTTTTGGCGCTGTTTAAAAATGCCTTGTAGCCTTCGCAGAACTTATCTGCTTTTTCGATCTTCTCATCTGTGACCTTGAAAAAGCCGTTCTTGCGCGGGTTGAGGAGCATTTCGGACAGCTCTTTTGCGGATTTTTCCGCTGCTTTTTTAGCCATTTTCAATTCCCCCATACAATTTTTCGTAAGTTTCTTTATACTGAAGGACTTTCTGGACGTAAAGACGCGTTTCTTCAAACGGAATTTCTTTTAAGGTCACTCCGTCTTCGGAATATGCGGGGTCCGAAAGCCACGACGTAACGTTTCCCATGCCTGCATTGTAGGCGCAGACCGCTGTGGCGAGGTTGTCGTACTCGTTTAAAAGCACGCGCAGCAGCGCACAGCCGTATTTGATGCTGATTTCGGGGTCGAGCAAAGCGCTTGCGTCATATTCCCCGCCGATATGCGTTTGCATCCAGTCAAACGTTTCGGGCATCATCTGCATAAGCCCGAGCGCGCCGACCGGAGACTCCGCCTCGGGGTCGAAATCGCTTTCCGCCTTGATGACGGCATAGACAAGGCTTTGCGGCAAGTCGTACTCCTTCGCTTCTTTTTTGACGATGGATCCGTACTTGCGCGGGTAAAGCATGTGGTCTACATCGGGATGCAGCCTTTGCACTGCGAAAACAACGAGCACGGCAGCTGCAATGCCGGCGATAAGAATCCATGGCCACAAGGGCTTCTTTTTGGACTTTTTTAAATGTTTGCTTCTCTTATTCAATCGGATTCACCGGGGTGTGCGCAGCCAAGCACTGCGAGCATATTATCCATATCGTCCGCCGAAACAGCGACGGTGTTATCGAGTGTGTAATCGGAGCGGTCGATGTAAAAATCGTCGCTCTGCTGGGCGTGCATGCGCGTCAGGGCCTCCTGCTCCGTGAGACCGTCGCGGCGGCAGATGCGCCCAAGGCGCACGGTTTCATCCGCAAGAACGGAGACCACACGGCGGCAAAGGCGATCTGCACCGGCTTCAAACAGCGTCGGAGCGTCGAGCACGATGACCTTTGCATCTTTATATGCGGCAATCTCCTTTTTGAGACGCGCTAAGATCACGGGATGCGTGATGGCGTTCAGCTTCGCTTTGCCCTCTTCGCTTGCAAACGCGAGGTTTGCGAGACGACGGCGGTCTAACGTGCCGTCTTCTTTTATAATAGCACGGCCGAACGCATTTTGCAACTCCGTAAGACATGTTCCTGCATAAAGAGACGGATCGTGCGTAACGGCGTCGCAGTCGATGATGACGCAGCCGCGCGCCTTAAGCTGCTTTGCGACCGTCGATTTGCCCGCGCCGGTCTGGCCCGTAAGGCCGATGACGAGCTGCTCGTTCGGCGTTACGATGCGGAACGCACAAGCGCGAATGAGACGGTTATAAACCGCAAGGCCTACGCCGCTTTTGCGCGGCATACGGGCGTAAACGGTCTTTGCGCCGATCTCATCGAGGTGATGGAGCGACGTGAAAAGCCCGTGCGCCTGCGAAAGGGAATCTGCGGCGCTGCCGTAGGGCACGCACCGGTTTTTGAGGTACGGCACGTCTTCGTTAAAGCAAAGTGCAGCTGCTTCGGAGTGCGTATGCAAAAACGCGGCGTAGTCTTCGGCGGAAGCGTCCACCATGTAGACATCCGCTTTCGGCGCGTAGTGCTTGTATTTCATGCCGGGCGAGGCGACCTTGGCGTTTTCCGCGGGCTTTTCCAGCACGGCGCGGTCCACGTCTACCCTGCCGAGCACGCGGCGCAGCTGCTCCACGGAAATGCCGCCCGGGCGCAGCACACGCGGTATCTCGGTGACGACGGTGATAACGGTGGACTCCACGCCGACCTCGCAGTCGCCGCCGTTCACGATGCCGTCTACGCGGCCCATGAGATCATCGCACACATGCGGGAACGATGTGGGGCTGGGCAGACCGGAGAGATTCGCGGACGGCGCGGCAAGCGGCACGCCTGCGGCGTTAATGATCGCCCGCGCGGTGGGATCGGACGGCATGCGGACGGCAACCGTATCGAGACCGCCGGTCGTCTGCATCGGCACAAGCGGCGATTTTTTCATGATGATGGTAAGCGGGCCCGGCCAAAAGGCATCTGCAAGCTTTTTGGCGGCTTCGGGAATCTCTTCGACAAGCGCAGGCAATTCTTTGATATCCGCGATATGCACGATGAGCGGATTATCCGACGGGCGACCCTTCACTTTGTAGATCTGTGCGGAGACGGTAGGGTCCAGCGCATTGCCGGCGAGGCCGTAGACGGTCTCTGTGGGGATGGCGACAAGACCGCCGCGGCGCAGAATCTTCCCCGCTTCTTTTATATCCTGTTCGTTTTTTTCATCCAATAATCGCGTATCCATGTTCATCCGTTCTCCATGCTCTCTTTTAATTTTTCGGCGCGGTCTGCGGCGATGAGTGCGTCAATGATTTCATCGAGGTCACCGTTTAAGACGTCGAACAGGCGGTAGATTGTCAGGCCTATGCGGTGATCGGTCACGCGCAGCTGCGGGTAGTTGTAGGTACGGATGCGCTCCGAACGGTCGCCGGTGCCGACCTGACTTTTGCGGTTTGCGGCAATCTCGGCGTTTTGCGCCGCCACCTTAGCGTCTAACAGTCGGGCACGCAGGACGCGCAGGGCTTTATCTTTGTTTTTGTACTGGCTGCGCTCGTCCTGACACTCGACGACCGTGCCGGTGGGCAGGTGCGTAACACGGATGGCAGACGACGTTTTGTTGATGTGCTGCCCGCCCGCGCCGCTGGAGCGGAATGTATCAATCTTTAAATCTTTCGGGTCGATCTCGAGCTCGACCTCATCGGCTTCCGGCAAAACGGCGACCGTAGCGGTGCTTGTGTGGATGCGGCCCTGCGTTTCCGTTTCCGGCACGCGCTGCACGCGGTGCACGCCGCTTTCAAATTTTAATCTGGAATACGCGCCGTCACCGTCGATTGTGAAGCTGACTTCCTTAAAGCCGCCAAGCTCCGTTTCATTCAGGCTGACGATCTCCGTTTTCCAGCCGCGCTTTTCGGCGTACATGTTGTACATGCAGTAAAGGTTATAGGCGAACAGTGCCGCTTCCTCGCCGCCTGCGCCGCCGCGGATTTCCACGATAACACTGCGGTCGTCGTTGGGGTCGCGAGGCAATAATAAAATTTTGAGTTCTTCCGAGATGCTTTCGATATCGCTTTTGGCGGCGCTCATCTCGTCGCTCGCCATTTGGCGCAGCTCTTTATCGGCTTCGGAGTCGTTTAAAATCGCTTCGGCATCCTCGAGCGATGCTTCGGCCTTTTTTAAGGCGCGGTATTTCTCCACGATGGGTTCGATTTCTTTGTGCTCCTTCATGAGGTCGCGGTAGAGATTGCGGTCTGCCGCAACGGCGGGATCATAGAGCTTCATATTAAGCTCTTCATATCGGTTTTCAAAAACCGAGAGATTTTCAAACATAGCAAAGCTTCCTTTCAGACAGATAGTAAAATGAAACGGTCTGAGAGGCGCTACTGCTCGCTGCCGGCACTTTCGCGCACGATCTTGCGAATGTTCTTTTCACACTTGTGGCGGGGCACCATGACTTCTCTGCCGCAGCCGGTGCAGCGGATTTTAAAATCCGCGCCGATGCGCAGCACTTCAAACACGTTTGTCCCGCAGGGGTGCGGCTTTTTCATTTGTAATTTGTCGCCTACCCGAACATCCATGGTACAGCCTCCTTTATCGTGTATTGGGCGCGAATGCTCCCTTGAAAATTCAGTATAGCACAATGCTGTATTGATGTCAAAGCAAAAGACCGCCTGCGCGGGACTTTCCCTTGCAGACGGCCTTTTCGGTTTCTATTTTATTCCAAACGCTTTGTGAAACGCTTTTACGCTGCGATGTGAATGCCGCTCTTCTTCAGCGCGAAACTGAGAGCAGTCGCTACGCCGTAAGCCGCCGCAACGGAGACGATGTCCTTGACGAGATACGGCACGGAGGCCACAAGGAACGCCGCCCACGGGCCGTTGCCGGAGATAATGCCGAACTGAATCGTGCCGCACAGATGGCAAGCCGCAAGACCCGCAACACCGAGTACAATGGCGAGCACACGGTGCGGCATTTTTGTGCCGAGACCGCACAGCGCAGCCATGGGCAGAAAGCCGTAGATGTAGCCGCCCGCGAGACCGACAAGCGAACCGAAGCCGCCGGAGAAGTTTGCAAACACCGGCAGACCGACAGCGCCGAGCACGATATAGACGAGCACGGCGAGCGTGCCGCGCTTACAGCCGAGTGCATAGCCGCACAGGGCGACCGCGAAGGTCTGTAAGGTGACCGGGATGCCGCTCGGCAGCGGGAACGAAATCTGTGACAAAACGGCGAGCACGGCGGCGAATACGCCGACCATGACGATATTGGTGATTTTCTCTCTGTTGCTGTTCATGTTATTTACCCCTATTCATTTCGGAATACGGCACACTAAGCAGTTTATTCGGCTTTTGGGTTTGCAAAGCCCTTGTGGATCTGCACCTCGCCTGCGGAAAACGCGCGCTCCTCGCCGCTATCGAGACGGACGAGCAGGTGCGCTTCGTCGCTGATACCGGTGACGACACCGCGGTACGTCTCCTCCCCGAGCGAGAACGTGATGGCGCGGCCGGTGAGGAACGAATGGCTGCGGTACGATTCGATGAACGCGTTTGAGCCGAGGTTCTTATACAGCGCGAAAAAGCGGCTGATGACGGCAGCCGAAATGCGGCTGCGCATCTCCACGGGGCACGGGCCGTCGAAAATAGCACCGGCGATGGAGCGAATCTCCTCCGGGAAGCCCTCTTCCGGCACAGCGATGTTGATGCCGATGCCGAGCACGGCCCAGTTGAGACCGCCGTTTTCAAAATCGACGGAAGCTTCCGTTAAAATGCCGCAGACCTTTTTCTCGTTGAGGTAAACATCGTTCACCCATTTGATTTGCGGGTTTAGCCCCGTGACCTGCTCAATGGCTTCGCACACGGCGACCGCTGCGGTAGTCGTGATGAAAAGCGATTTTTCAGCGGTGCAGTGCGGGCGGAGCAGCAGGCTGAAATAAATACCTGTACCCGGCGGCGACGTGAAGTGCCGACCGAGCCTGCCCTTGCCTGCCGTCTGCGATTCCGCAATGAGCACGGTACCCTCCGGCGCGCCCTGCTCCGCCTGTGCCTTTAAAAGCGTATTGGTAGAGGTGACTTCGGTCTGCACCTGCAAGTAAACCGGCATATCGGTATCGAGGAACCGTGAGACACTCTGCACGGTGAGCACATCGCTTTCCGGCGCCAGCGTGTAGCCGCGCTTTGGCACGGCGCGAATTTTATGCCCGGCTTCTTCAAGCTTTTGAATGGCTTTCCACACGGCATTGCGGGAAACGCCGAGCGACGACGCAAGCTGCTCGCCGGAGAGGTATTCTCCGCGATTTTTTTCAAGCGCGTCTAAAACTGCATCTTGTATGCGCATAAATTTCCTTTCCGGCAAAACCGGCAGCGAAAATTTCGTCTACCAGTTTACCACACACAAAGCGTTTCGTCAACCTAAAATTAAAATTAAGGTGACGAATGACAAAACACCGATTGAATGGAACAACAAAAGCCCGCACAGCGCATGGTTTTGCACTGTGCGGACAACTATTCCATTACTTCTTTTTTTTGAAGCCGTCCTTCAGCGAAACGGAGCGGTTGAAGACAAGGTGGTCTTCTGCGGAATCCTTGTTATCCACGCAGAAATAGCCCTGACGCATGAACTGGAAGCTCTCGCCCGGCTTTGCGGTTTTGAGGCCCGCTTCCACCTTGCAGCCCGTGAGGACCTTGAGGGAATCCGGGTTTAAAAGCTCTAAGAAATCGCCTGCATCCGGGTCTTCCACAGTAAAGAGGTTATCATAGAGGCGAATTTCGGCGTCTTCGGCGTTCTTCGCGTCCACCCAGTGGATGGTGCTCTTGATCTTGCGGCCGTCTGCCGGGTTGCCGCCGCGGGACTCGGGGTCATACTCCGCATAGACCTCGACGACGTTGCCGTTTTCGTCCTTTTTGCAGCCGGTACATTTGACAACATAAGTGGTTTTGAGGCGCACTTCATTTCCCGGGAAAAGGCGGAAATAGCCCTTTACAGGGGTCTCCATGAAGTCTTCGGCTTCAATGTACAGCTCGCGGCCGAACGTGACCGTGCGGGTACCGTCTTCGGGACGGTTCGGATTATTCTCGACCTCGAACGTCTCGGTCCTATCTTCGGGATAGTTAGTCAAAATGAGCTTTACGGGGTTCAGAACGCCCATGACGCGCTTTGCCGTGAGGTTCAGGTCTTCGCGCAGGCAGTGCTCGAGAAAGCTGTATTCCACGGTAGAGTTCACCTTGGAAACACCGTTGCGCACGCTGAAATTGCGAATGGAGGCCGGGGTGTAGCCGCGGCGGCGCAGGCCGCAGATGGTGGGCATTCTCGGGTCGTCCCAGCCGCTGACATAACCGCCTTCGACGAGTGCGCGCAGCTTGCGTTTGCTCATGACCGTGTTGTTGATGCCGAGGCGGGCGAACTCGATCTGACGCGGCTTTGCGGGCAGCGTGACGTTGTTGATAACCCAATCGTACAGCGGACGGTGATCCTCAAATTCCAACGAACACAGCGAGTGCGTGATGTGCTCCATGGCGTCTTCGATGGGGTGCGCGAAGTCGTACATCGGGTAGATGCACCATTTGGTACCGGTGCGATGGTGCGGCATGTGGTTGATGCGGTAGATGACCGGGTCGCGCATATTGAAGTTGCCGGAAGCGAGGTCAATCTTTGCACGGAGCGTCATTCTGCCGTCTTCAAACTCGCCGGCGCGCATGCGGGCAAACAGGTCGAGACTCTCCTCCATCGGACGGTCACGGTACGGGCTCTGCGCCGGGGTGGTGAGGTCGCCGCGCATTTCACGCATCTGGTCAGGCGTGAGCTCGCAAACATAGGCAAGACCCTTTTTGATGAGCTCTACGGCGCCGTTGTACATATCTTCAAAATAATCGGAAGCATAGTAAAAGCGGTCTTCCCAATCGTAGCCGAGCCAGTGGATATCTTCCTTGATGGCATCGACGTACTCCACGTCTTCCTTTGTGGGGTTCGTGTCGTCCATGCGCAGGTTACAGATACCGTTAAAGCGCTCTGCGGTGCCGAAATCGACGTAGATCGCCTTGGCGTGGCCGATGTGCAGGTAGCCGTTCGGCTCCGGCGGGAAACGGGTGTGCACCTTCATGCCTTCGCAGCGGCCGCCCTCTGCGAGGTCTTCTATAATAAAATCATCGATAAAACTGCTGCTGATCTCCTCGGAGACCGCTTCGTTTTTGATCTCTTCACTCATAATTTGTCCATACCTTTCCTAATATCAGGTTTTTCCTCTTGCTTTATGCGTTCTCGATCTTTTGAAGGCCGAGCTGCAAACGGCGCAGCGCCTCCTCTTTGCCGAGCACGGCGAGAATTTCCATAGCGCCGCCGGGGGTAACGGTCTGGCCTGCCGCCGCGATGCGTACCGGCCACAGCAGAGTGCCGTTTTTCACTTCGAGGCTCTGTGCGAGGGCAATGAGTGCATCGTGGATGGTATCAACCTGCCAGTTTTCGATGGCGGACAGCGTCTCGATGGCGGCACGCAGCATGACGGGCGCGTTCTCGAGCGTTGCCTTGCTCTTTTTGTTTATGAAGAGGTCTGCGGAATATTCCGGCAGCTCTTTGAAGAAGCCGAGCAGGCTCGGGATTTCCTTAAACTTCAAAATACGCGGCTGCAAAATGGCGTCGAGCACGTCGTACGGCTTTTCTGCGTCGCCGAAAATCTCTTTGTAGTACGGCATCGCCGCGGTGCGGAACTCTTCCCCGCTCATCTTGCGGATGTATTCGCCGTTGAACCACAGGAGCTTATCGTAATCGAACACGGCGGGCGATTTGCTGATGCCGTCGATGGAGAATGCTTCTTCGAGCTCTTTCAGCGAGAAAATTTCCCGGTTGTCCTTCGGGCACCAGCCGAGCAGCGCGATGTAGTTCGTGATGACCGGTGCGAGGTAGCCGTCTTCGAGGAGGCCCTGAAAGCTTGTGGAACCGTGGCGCTTCGAAAGCTTTGAGACGGAGCCGTCTTCATTTTTGCCCATGATGAGCGGCAGGTGCACATAAATCGGCTTTTCCCAGCCGAACGCGTCGTAGAGCATGTTGTACTTCGGTGTAGAGGTGAGGTACTCGCAGCCGCGCACGACGTGCGTAATGTGCATGAGGTGGTCGTCGATGACGTTGGCAAAGTTGTAGGTCGGGTAGCCGTCGGACTTTAAAAGCACCTGATCTTCGATCTCTTTGTTTTCGATCGTGATGGTGCCGTAAACGGCGTCTTCAAAGGACGTGGAGCCCTCGAGCGGCACACGCTGACGAATGACATACGGCATACCGGCGTCGAGGTTCTTCCGAATTTCCTCTGCGGGCAGGTCGCGGCAATGACGGTCGTAGCCGCCGAACTCGCCGTCCTGATGAATGGACTCGAGGCGCTCTTTGGTGCAGAAGCAATAGTATGCCTTGCCCTCGCGCACAAGCTGCTCTGCGTAGGGTTTATAAATATCCTTGCGTTCTCTCTGTACATACGGGCCGGTCCTTCGTCATGCTGCAGACCGACTTGCTGCAGTGTATTATATATAACGTCTGTTGCGCCTTCTACATAGCGCTCCTGATCTGTGTCTTCAATTCTGAGCACAAACGTGCCGTTTTGGGACTTCGCCACCAGATACTCGTACAGCGCCGTTCTGAGGTTTCCGACGTGCATGAAACCGGTGGGGCTCGGCGCAAAGCGTGTGCGAACCATTAAAACAACCTCCTTGGTTTTTCGGTGCGTTGCTCTCCATGCCGCCGGCATGAAAGAATACTACACCATCATATAATGTTCTATTATATATCTGTGCGCAGAATTTTGCAATAAAAAAACGGGAAAAAGCGCCATCTTTTTCCCGTTTTCTGTTCTTAATCGCCCTTGAGGAACGCCACGTACTCTTCAAGACACATGTTAAGCTCGTTCATGCGCTGCGCGTGCTCCTTGCCGACGTAGCGGTAATGCCACGGCTCGTAATCGATGCCGGTGATGCTCTCCTTACCTTTGGGGTAGCGCTCGACAAAGCCGTATTCTGCGGCGTGCTCCTGCAGCCATGTGTAGGCTTTCGTCTCGCGGAAATCGTCTTCAACGTCGTTGAAATCAACCGCAAGGCCGGTGTGATGCTCGCTGTACCCCGGCGCCTGAATGGTGATCCGCGCGTCTTCATACGCGTTTTCATAGGTCATGCCGTCTGCCATGCGGCGCTGCACGGCGCGATCCAGCACGCTTTCCTGCTCCTCCACGCTGCGATATCCCGAGGCAACCCACAAATTGATCTCGTCGTTATACGCTGCATTGATAAGCGCCGTGAGCCCCGGGTACATTTTGGAGTTGACGGTGATGGTATCGAACAGCGTCGGGGTCATTTGGAAATCGTCCGGCAGCGGCACTTCGCTGTTCACGAGCACGAGGCGCCAATCGCCGAGCTGCTGAAAGGCAGATTCGGGAGTGGAGGTCGTTTTAGAAAGCACACTTGCTTTGGCTGAAATGCTCTCCGCAGCGGTGCTCGGTACCGCTTCCGGCGAGGCAGCAGCTTCTATGGGCTCTGCATTTTGATGCGGCATGGCAAGCAACGCTGTGATGATAAGCACAGCCGCAATGCACCCTGCCCCACTAAGCAAAAGCCGTGCACGCGATTTCAGTACACGTGCGGGAATCCTGTTATGCTTCTCCCGTTTTTGCGGCTGTTTTAATCTGTAATGTCCACCTTGCGGCCCCGCCATGTGCTTTGCCACGTTCATGCTCCCTTTTCTTTCGTATCTTCTATTGCAAGTATACCACATAACTGGTATACTAATCCATAGTTTCTAAATTGTTTTTTCATCTTTTTTTCATTTTGAAGGAGTGACCTTGATGAAAAGGATCTTTATGCGCGGCAACCCCGGCGATTTTGCAAATTATGTGGCGGCGCTGACGGCTTGCGGCGCGGAGCCGGTAATCTCGATGACACTTTCCGACGCAGACACTTGCGACGGCCTGCTGATCCCCGGCGGCGCCGATGTAAATCCTGTGCTCTATGGGCAGGAAAACACGGCGAGCGAAGGCATCGATGACAGCCGTGATGCAGATATCGGTAATGTGAAGCGCAGTTATATTTACGGAAAAGCGTGGTTTGTTGCGTTACCAAGAAAACATTTTGGATTTGTGAGGTAAAGATATATGCATTTTCAGTGGTATC
>OIWP01004150.1_pt1 | contig 10732 bp, 16 predicted proteins | sample 1587661 | NCBI WGS metagenome assembly OIWP01 (sample SAMEA3888899, study PRJEB22519) | human gut metagenome | biome: human gut; feature: human-associated habitat; material: faeces | place: Denmark | collected 2010 | reverse complement strand
ACAGATATTTCATATATATCCTTTTTTAGAAGAAAGATATTTTTATAAGAAAAAAATTACTTGTTAAAAGAATCCGATTTCACAACAAAACCTCCGTACATATGCACAGAGGTTTTGTTTAATGGGAATAATATGTTAATTTACGATTTTTTGCAAGAAAGTACGTATATTCAATATACGTGATGAATTGCCTGCTTTAGCTGACAAAGACCAATCCTCTGTTATGTCTTCGTATCCGGCATTTTGCTGCCGGAAAATTCTGCGTACTGCCTTCATTTTCCTTCCTCCATTTTCTTCTTGTATTTCGCCGCCATATATGTAATATCTTCTTTTGTGAAAATATCTGTATTTATGGCAAGATTCAATGCGACAATTGCATCTAGCAATCGACCTTTCGCATGTTTCTTTTTGAGGTACCCGTTAGCTTGTGCTATCTGGCAGGCAGCAATAGATACTTCGCTGGCACTCATAGCAATCTCCATATATCTTTTTTCCTGTTCTGTCATGCCGCAATTCCTCCTTTGTCTTTGTTTAAAAGAGTATCTGCTGAAACATTTGACACCCTTACGATTCTACAAAATGTGTCAATACTTGGTAGACGATCTCCTTTTAAGATCTGATATAGTGTTGATGTCGCTATTTTTATTTCTTTGGCAAATTTTTCTTTGCTCTGCTCTCTATTATTGAGTATTTCTTTTAAGTTTTTTGAAAGTGCCCACACATCTAAATACTGTTGTGATGCTACTTCTTCTTTCTTATTCAAACCTAACAGATAATCCACTGACACATGAAGAGCTGATGCAATTAAAACAATGGCTTCCAGCCGCATTTGATGTCTGCCATGAATATAACTATTGATTGTCTGTCTTGTTGTTCCAGTGATTTTTGCCAGTTCTGATTGTCTGATGCCTCTCTTTTGGATGACTGTATACATTCTTTCTTTTGTATCCATATTTTTCTTCTCCTAATTTAACGGATTTATATTATCTAAAATTTCATTCATTGAATGCTTTCTTATATAATCTTCAGTATTTTTTCCATATCTATAGTAAATCTGTTCAACTCCACCTTCTGGAAAATCACAGAAATAGAAATACTTTTTCAATTCTTCTATTTCTTCTTTATTTTCTTCGGCAAGTTCTGGGTAGTTAAAATAGATATACAATACATCATTATCACCCTGGCTAATATCCTTATTTGTAACAGAAATATGTATTGCTTTATGATGTCCATACGGAGCGTATTCAAAATTATAATCATCAACAATCCCCGTCCATACACAATGTTCTATTTCACATTCATATCCTACTAATTTCACCTTCGTGTTGCCACCAGTAACAGATAATACATCTTCTATAGTAAATATCTGTTCGTGATTATCTTTTGACATAGGTTTAATTTGTGTTTCTGAACTAGGTATGATCCAACCATCTTGCTTTTTCCAAGTCTCTGTAGCTGGGTTAAATTGATAATTCCACGGATATTTATCACCATAATATTCAATGATTCCCTCTTTGATATATGGATTAAAAAGATTAAGAAATTTTAATGTTTTTTCCTCATTCCAAATTTCCCTTTCTTCTTCATACAAATAAATAATATCTTCTCCTCTGCATCTGTCTGAATAGAATGTTATGTTTATATTTAATTCTTGTATGGCATCTTCTATGTCACACTGAATATTAAATCTATCTCCGGGTGTGTTTTCCTCTTTTAATATAATTTTGCCGTGTCCACGGGTTTTTATTCCCTTTTCGTATGTAATCTGTCCTTCCTGTTTCTTCCATTTTTCAGACAAAGGAACGTATACATATCGCCAGTACTCATGTTCATCTTCATTAAAATAAACAAAGCGCCCTTCTGTGATGTAGGGAGCAAGATATGCTAGAATTTCTAACGTATTTTCTTCATCCCAAGAATCTGACCCTTCGTTAATTTCCATAATACTACTTTTATTAGTAGCATCTAATCTAATCCGAAACGTTAACTCAACCATGTCCAAATCGTCTTTTTTCTTTTTCAAACCTTCCTGCATCTGCGAAAAATTTACTGCTGATAACTCCTTTTTCAAAGTTACCTCACCACTTCCATATACATAGTCTCCCATTTCCTTTTTCCTCCTTATTTTGAAATTTTATTTTTACATTTCTAATATGTCGGAATATCTGGAAATATTTTTTTACAAAACACTTGTCATATGGTCATGCCTTATACTTGTATAAGGTGTTCGGCGGCTGAAGGACATCCTGAGTATAAAAAAAGACCCAATGTAATCGGGTCCTAGTAAACAACATAATCTGTAACAAGATTATTCTTTCATTTTAATCCACAGTCGTTATAAAAATAACGATTCTGGCGTTACACAAATTTTATAAAAAATTTTTTTGTTAAATTATATAGTTAACTGCCAAAAAGTAATGATGTGTGTCTTCGCCTATTACTTCTTCTTTACAATAAATAGCATATTCCTCATGATAATCGAACAATACATATCCGTCTGGGATACTGTTTGTTACCTCAATATTTATTAGTCGTCCACCAAGCATCACTTTTATATAATTCTTCTTTTCCATAATTCTCCTCCTCTTTTTTATATATTATATCATAAATTAGATATGGCAGGGACTCTTTCTTTTATAAATCTTTGTCCGATATTCATCGAATATCTGAAAATTTGGACAATGTGGATAAACATTCTTTACAAAGATTCAGACTCGGTTAAATGACCGCCGTACCTAGCAAGCTCTTCCCTGATTTCCCGAAGTCCTTTTTCTCCAATACTGCGGATAACAAGGACTTCCTTTTTGCTGTAGCCAGCGAGTTCAGACAGTGTTTCTACTCCTCCTCTGAGCAAGCTTCTTTTTGTAGCGGCAGACATTCCCGTCTCCATAATCGGAACAGGCGGGATGTTATTGCAGATAAACTCATTTTCTTTTCGTACTGTTTCTTGTCCCGTTTGGATCATCTCCTGCATCTGTCCATATTCTCGGACATCTTTCCGAAGTTTTTTGTATTCCGGCAGCAGGCAGGCACAGCATTTGTATTGATAAAGTTTCCGCAGACTGTATCTTCTCCGTTGACCTATGTAGTTGTTGCTGACTCCCATCTCTTCTGCAATTCGGGTCAAGTTTTTCTTTTTCCCATCTTCCAGACCGTAATATTGGCTTAGTATAAAATAATCCCTTTTATTTAATGTGTTTTTAACCTCTTCGATGAAATCTTTCTGGCATTCCCTGTTAACTAAAAGATATCTGCCATCTTCTCCAACCTGCAGGACATCCTTTGCCAGCTTTTCAGCAGGAGTTTCCACATCTCCTAACAGGTTTCTGATATCTTCATCAGAAAACACATGCGAATGTTTCAGATATTGTTTAAAACAGGAATCTAATTCATGGCTTAATCCCTGTGCGGTAAGTCCTAACGCCTCTGCCGCTTCCCTCTGTGAGAGTTTCCCATCTAGGATATCTCCTATGAATCTGGATAGTTGATCCAATGTTTCTTTACATTTTTCTACTCTTTCTCGGTTCTGTAGTTTTCTTCCTGCTCTCATTCCATTCTCCTTTACATCCCTTTCTTATTACAGATTATACCTTATTTTTTTGTAGCGAGAAAGTCTGATCTATACCTCTTTTTTTAACAATATATTGTTTTATGCAAAATGTACAACTTACTTGTGATGTGGTATGGAAGAATGAAACAAAAAAAGACTGCCCTCCGGCAGCCTTTTTACTAATAGAAGATTGTAACCAATTTTCAAACATAAATCAGCATTTTTCCCAATTTCCATATGCATTATAAACTTTTCTCTTGCAAATTAAGATTTTGTTTATGTCATATATGGGTGAATCTGTAAAAAATCGAGAATAAGCTTTCATAAGACTTTTACAATAATCTATATTGCTGCACGGAATTGTTATTGGAACATACTTTTCTCGCTTCAAATTCCAGATAAATCCCCAATATTCCGTAACTTCTTCTACCTTTTTTGTTTCATGACACGCATCCAATACAATACCGGAGTCATTCAGCCAGCCAAACTCTGATGTAACAGTATCGGCATCAATAGTGTCCTTTTCCCCTAAGTCTAATGTACTTCTTAATACACTTTCATCAACAGAGCATAATGCTATAATCTTCATCTTTGTCCTCCTTATTTTGAAAAATATTTCATCGCGTTTAATATGAAAAAAGACTTTAATTAATTTTCAAACACAAAAAAGACTACTTTTTAGTAGCCTTTCCTTCATAACTTATTTGTCAGTCCTTGTTTTCGCCTAAAGCAGAACAAGGCTTCGGTCTTGTCATATGGACTACCAATGGGATGCTTTGTACTTGTGCAGGTGTTCCGGTCTAAAGAGTGTGTACCATTGCCAGCCTACGCAACTGGTAAAAGAGGCATTCTATTCTTTTGTTTATTTTTTCTCCTGTAGTTTCTGCTTCAAATTTCGAAAAACCACAGCCAATCACAGTAATCCCGATTATAATTACAGAAAATATAACAGTAACCACTTTTTTCATTGTAAACCTAAGACAGGAAATAAGAATTTTTATAAGAAATATTTCGTTTCCCAATTAAAGCATATTATATCTGTAAATTTTATTATTCAATTATAAGGAGGAATTTTTTATGGCAACATTTGAAAAATTGAAACAATTTGAACCAGGAAGAGAAGCAAAAACTGTTTTACTTTTACTGGACGTTACAGAAAAAGTAAATCGAAACGGAGGATCATATTGTCATCTCTTGCTTTCTGACGGAGAAGAACAGCATACTGCAACAATGTGGGATGTAAAAAAAGAGACATATGCTCATTTTGTAAACAACCTGATAGAGTGCGTTATCAAATCAGACGTATACAATAATACTCTTCGTTTTATCGTTACAAAGATTGTCGCTGCCCCAGAGGAGTTTAAAGTAGAAAATTTTATCATTTCTGCACCAATCGAATCAGATAAAATGTATAAAGCCCTTCTGGATACGGCCGCAAATTACGATGGTAAGGATTCCATTCTGTATAAGATTACCGAAAATATTTTTGAAAAATATAAAGAAAAACTCCTTTACTGGGCAGGTGCAAAAACAATCCATCATAACTGTTATGGAGGATTATTATATCATCTATATCGTATGACTCGCATGGGACTCATTCTCTTAAAAGTTTACCCCTTGTATAAAGATGTGTTGATTACCGGCATTATCCTGCATGATATTGGGAAATTAAAAGAACTGAAAACCTCTCCACTTGGAGCGGCAGATTTTACAGCGGATGGTAATCTCTTTGGACATGTTTTCTTAGGGTTAGAAATGTTTGATGAAGCAGTCAGTGAAGTAAAAAAAGAATTCGATTCCATTTCTGAGGATGATGCAGAGAAAATCCGATTAGTAAAACACCTGATAGCCAGCCATCACGGTAAAACAGAATACGGAGCTATTGCAACTCCTGCTATCCCAGAAGCGATGGTTCTTAACTATTTGGACTTGATCGATTCTCGTATGGATATTTATGAAAAAAATAAGCCTTCCGAAGCTGGCACCATTTCCGAAAGGATATGGTCATTAGATGGATATATTTATTCTCCTGCTCTTTCTCTTCCAGAAAATAAGAATCAAAAATAATTTTCATACCAAATGACGCAAAAGAAGGGATCTATTTTATAGGTCCCTTTTTTGCACACAAAAAAGGATGTCCTATATGACACCCTTTTAGGAGTTTTTATCTTTTTTTAATCATATATCAGCTTCACAATAGCGTATTGTTCTGGATGTCTTTTTACGTCTTCTAACACATCTTTCGGCATTATTACTGTCCAATTATCATCCTTGTCATGAACAGCATATTCTGTACCATATCCGAAGATATCATCTATATTTCGCATAGATGACCATAAATGCCATGAATCTGGAGTCCGTTGTTCTGTATGGAAAAGATTTTTAAAGTAATCCGATAATTTTTCAAATCCATTTTCTGCTGCACTATTTTCCAGCTTTTTGAAATTTTGCACAACATCTTCTTCTAATCTTTTATTCCATTTTTCTGCTTCAAATAAAATAACTTCTGTTTTTTTCTCTCCTAAGATGAACGTCTCTTCCCCAAAAGAATATTCTTTTATAATGCTTATATCTCCTTTAAAAGCTTCGCAAAAAGCCTTTTTTACACCGTAAAATCGGGCGGACAGAGTTTCTTCATCATCTCCAAAATAAGTAAAAATTGTAATAGCTACTCCCATTTTATTTTCCTCCTTTGTTTTTGAAATTTTCTACACCTATAATATGCTAACAACTATTATTTAAGATTCTTTCTAACTACAGCACTTTTGTGTTTTCTTTACACAGATATATGTGTGTTTTCTTTACACAGATATACCTATGTATTCAAATCACTTATATATACATGTTTTATTTCCATTCATATATCTGTTATTTTTTATCATAGATATATAAGTGTTTTATTTTCACAGATATAGCTGTGTATTTTTTTCATTTATATATTTATGACACAGAACCACTCATATAGCTGTGTATTTTAATCACACATGTATCTGTTATTTGTATCCATAACTTAGCTCAATTTATATATATACTCTAGTTACACTTATACTTTTATAAAAATCTATATATCCTCTATCTTCTTTTTTCAATTTTTTCCAATCTTTTTATTATTATCTATAAATTCTTCTACATTTATTTCCAAATTGGAATCCATGTCATTTTTATCGTTGATTTTGACTATCTGCCTATACATTTTTAAAACAAAATTTTCACCATTTCCTTTATTGTTTTCACTCCCTTTTTGCTTCTTTACTTATTTTTCTTTTCCTTTTAAAAATCATTTTGCGTATAACTTATTATGCTTTTTGCTTTTTATGACAGCGGAATTATCCACAAAAAAATTATCTTTTTCTTTTATTCAAATTAAAAGTGTAGATATTTCAAAACAAGGAGGAACTAAAAATGAAGATGAAAAAATATTTTGTCCCTGACGGGAAAAAAAAATTTCTGACTACGGTATTAAACAGAGATGAAATTGATTACGATTTCATGGAAATTGATGGGAGACTGTACATATGGACTCCTCTATCTTGCAGACAATACAGGGTTATGTTAGAAGATGCAGAATGTGAATATGAACGTTCACTTCATAGATCAAATACCCCTATATATTCATTTCGGACATTAATGAACCCAGAGAAATTCCAAAGGCTAAAACTTTTAAATGCAGCCTACCACGGATTTGGTATATTGTCCAAAGATGTAGAACGATTTGAAAAAGCGGTTTGTTAGAAAATAGGAGGACGTTCCATGAACGAAAGATATGAAATACAAAGGGAATTAAAAAAATTTTTTGAGAAAATAACATTGGATAATTGTGGACATTTACTTCAAAATCATATTAACAAAACAGAGGAACAATTAAAAAATCGTCTTAAAAATAACCAAAAATTAGAAATTGTTTCCAGTTTTTATGGTTCAAAAGCGGCAATAATGCAACACATTAAAGATGACTTGCTTTCCGAAGACTGCTTAGAACAATTAACAGATTATTTTTTAGATCAAGAATGGAAGGATTCCTATTTTTTATATTTCCCAATACCAGAAGATATAAAAGCTATTGCTTATAGTTCTAGTAACAAACATAACTGGGATAAAGGAAATTTAAAATGTGAAGAGTATATAATTATTGTAAAAAAAGCAAAAAACTATATATATTCTGGCAAATGGACTATCACATCTATATTTCCATTCCCTGTTGGTTTTTCCTGCTGGTCATATTAATTTTTAATCTCAAAAGAAAAACGGAGTGTCTATACGCTCCGTTTTTTTCAACCTATAATTTTTTCTAACTTATGCGATGTATGTTTAGACCAAAGCCCTCCCCCTTTACCAATTAACTCTCCAACACTATTAACGACAATATAGCTTTCTAGTTTCTTCACTTCCTGTTTTTCACAGGCAGCATAAACCGCATAGCCATTTACCCATTTTACACCATATACAGCCTCAGAAAATTTATCACCCATCGCACGAATCATTTTTCTTCCGGCAGAGATACCTGCTGTCACGTTATTAAATCCGGCTGCAACCATTTGCTTTTCATTATACCCTTCGGCAATATAATAAGCACCATTTTCACGCTTTTCTAAATATTTTCGCATATATATATCCCCTTTCTTATATTTTATAATATCTCTCTTTATATATATCTTATCATATATCAAAAATCAAGAATTTTTGTAAGAAAAAATCCACCCAAGAAAATTGAGTGGATTTGTTGCTCTATGAGATAATTAGATATTACATTCTTCTATAAAAGGAGATACATTTGTTTCTTTGTCGCCTTCACCATCCTTTTTATAAGCCGTTAGGTATAAAGAATCTTTTGCCCGTGTCATCGCCACATAAAATAACCGGCGTTCTTCTTCGATATCTTCAAATTCTGTTGCATTTGTATGGGGGATTGTACCATTAATACAATTTATGATAAATACATACTCCCATTCTAAGCCTTTTGAACGATGCATCGTAGATAACATAATCCCGTCTTTATTTTTATTTGCTTGCTGCAACTGTCTATTATAAGCCATAATATGGCGTCCCCATTCACCCCAGTTGCCATAGAGTTTAGCTTCATCATATAAGTTATTCCAAATAGCCGTAAGTTCTTTTTTATCAAGTTTTCTTAAATCTGCATACTGTTTTAAATACTCATCATAGCCTACGGCTCTATATAGATAATTCATAAATTCGACAGGATTTAAACTACTTAACACTTTTAAATGTCGAAATAGATCAGCAGCATTTTTAAGTCCTTTTTGTATTTTCCAGTATTCTTTTCCACTTTGCATATAAATCGCTTGATTCAAAGATTCTAAGTCTGGATTCACAGAACGAAAAGCTTTTCCATAAAAGAATCGATTCGGATGATTTAAAATTCGATTAAAAGCTATAATATCTTTTTTGCCTCTCGATAATTTCTGGTATGCCTGAATATCTTGAAATATCCAATGGTGATATTTGCTTTTTAGCCTTTCATTACACTGAAAAGGAATCTTTTCGTTCATAAAATACTCCGCAAATGGCATAGACTCTTTATTGGTTCGATACAAAATAGCAATCTGTTCTGGTTTTATTCCATCATCTAACAGACTGCGTATCTTGTGGATAACCCCACCTAGCTGAGATATTGAGTTTAGATAATTGCGGAAAATAACTTTCCCCTTTTCTTGCCTTGATCCTAGAAACTGCTTGGAAAATCGCTGTGAATTATGTTGAACTAAATTATCGGCTTTTTGGATTATCTCCTGTAAGGATCGGTAATTCGTACTCATATGAATCACTTTGCAATTCGGATAATCCTTTTTAAAATTCAGCATAATCTCGGGTTTTGCACCTCGGAACATATAAATAGACTGATCATCGTCTCCAACAACGGCTAAATTTCCATTCTCGCCAGCCAAACTATATACAATATCCCGCTGGATATAGTTTGTATCCTGATATTCATCCACTTGGATATAAGGATAACTACTTCTTAAGTATAAAAGGATTTCTGGATTCGTATCCAAAATTTCTTTTGCCATGACCAACATATCATCAAAATCTATTTTCGATTCTTTGTCCTTATACTCTTCATAGCCAGTATATAAATTAGAAAATAATTCTTTATCCTCTGTGCATTTGGGCTGATATTCTGACAATGAAAGCATATTGTTTTTCATGACTGAAATATCCAGTATTAAGTCAGCTACAAATTCATCTTTATCATTAATCTGATCGATATATCTCACTCTAAAATTAAAGTAATTATATACTTCTATCTCTGTGATAATATCCACCCTTTTTTTTCCATATTTTTTCACAATATCAAAACACAGGGCATGTATTGTAGAAAAAGTTATACCTGGATTTTCACCAAACATAGAAATATATCTCTTATTCATTTCATCAGCTGCCGCTTTGGTGAAAGTGATCATTAATATTCCTGTGGGATTTATATTTGCTTCAGTGACCATGTAATTTATACGTCTAAGCAAAGTGGTTGTTTTCCCAGAGCCTGGACAGGCGATTATCAGCATTTGCCCGTCCACAGTATGGATGGCTTCCTCTTGAGCCTTATTTTCTAATATCATAGATTTTCCTCCTTTTTTATTTGAAATGATTACATTACTAATATGTCAAGAAAGGAGATTGTACATATTAAGAAATAGAGATTATAGAAAGGAGAACAGGAATAAAGCCTGTGATATGTATTTATGAAAAAGAAAACTATTTTAATCAGTGCAGTTATCGCTGCAGCAACTATTATTGCTTTTAAACATATCTTTAATAAAGAGGAGGAAGAATATTTTCTTAATGAAAATTATCCTTTTGGCAGCAATGCAGAAAAGAACAAAGAAGAACAGGAATAAAAAGAATCGAATTCCATGTAGATTATTATACAACAAAAACAGCCAGTTATGAAATTGGCTGTTTTTGTTGTATAATAAAAAAATAAGAATTTTTATAAAAAAGGCGGAAAATTCCGCCCCTTTTCTTTTTAAATATTTAATTCGATAATATATTGTAGTGTTGCCTGCTGTTCTCTGAAAATGATTACTTCGTCATTTCTTAGAGAGACTCCTTTATGAGCATATACAGCATCATGAGGTTTGATGTTTCGGAGACTATATGGATGGGAAACATCTACATCTTTCTGATTTTTAAACAAAACCTTGTATACTGCCAGATAACCTT
>OIWP01004142.1_pt1 | contig 10742 bp, 8 predicted proteins | sample 1587661 | NCBI WGS metagenome assembly OIWP01 (sample SAMEA3888899, study PRJEB22519) | human gut metagenome | biome: human gut; feature: human-associated habitat; material: faeces | place: Denmark | collected 2010 | reverse complement strand
AATTCCAGACTGGGTTATTGGCGTATCGCCGGTAGTCCTGTATTAAAAGGTTCCATTGCAAACGAAAGACTCGCAGAAGCAGGATATTTTAGTATCCTCAGGCGCTATTACAAGTCCTTGCACTTATGCGGTTGAATCGCCGTGTACCGGTCGGTACGTACGGTGGTGTGAGAGGTCGGCTCTTTAGTTAAGAGAGCCTCCTACGCGATTCTTTTAGGTAAAAAAGCAAACAAACAGTACACTTCATTCAAATGCATATAGCGGCTATTTATTTCATACAGAGACAAATAGCGGCACAGAACAGATATAATAAATAAAAGAAGCTATAAAAAGCAGGTATTCACGTGGAGGACGATATCGTTTCTACATGAACATCTGCTTTTTTATTTATTATTTACTGCTGGAATAAATAGTGGTAGCCAAGTATTCATCACTGACCCAACCATAAATCCCATTGTAATATACAACAACCCAGTCAGGCACATTGCTGCTATAGCCGCATTCCCATACGATGATACCGTAGGGGATATTATCCATTTTTTCATAATTTGTACCGGGACCTTTACGCATAACCAGCCCATGATCAGCAGTGGTGTAGGTACAAAGGCTATCAATTCGGCTAAGCGTTACATCTGGTGCAATGCATCCATCCGGCAGAATAATGTCGGCATTGTTTTCGGTATAATCCTGTACTTGCAGCAAGCCCCAAAGGCCATTCTGTTTTGCCCATACGCAGCCATCGCGCGCGGGGGCTAAATCTTCATATTGCCCAGCGGAAATTATCTCATTGCCGTAAACATCCAGAACCAGCTTTTGTCCGGATTGATTTTTCACAACTACCATGCCAGATAAGTCTGCGTAAGGATATTCAACAGTTTCGTTCATGATGGACAAACTCATCTGCGGCTGATAAATGCAGGGGATTACTAAAGCACCGCTTTGGTCGCAATATCCCCAGTTACCGGCTGCATCCTTTACCGCGATTAAAGATTCACCGGCCATGCAGGCATCCTGGTAGTCGAAATCGGTTAAAATTGTACCGTTTTTATCCGCAACGGCAAAAGGTGCAGAATTGTCAACAAGATAACCGGCATATTCATCATCCCAAATGCCTTGCTGGATGCCAACCAAATCAGGAGCATACACCTGTTCGATGGGCGTGCCACTAAATGTATAGACACCAATAGCAGAACGGTAAATCTGGCTGTCACCTAAAATCCACTGGATGCCATACCCGCCGTGCCCGCCCAGCATGGTTGTAAAAGGCATTTGTTGGGCAACCAGCTCCTGGTTAATCCGTTCTTCCAGGGCATTCAGCTTCTGGTAATCGTATGTATCATCTACCCCAATGGAGAGCTCCTGCTCACCATACAGGTACGGGATGCTTTCTGACAAATCTTCCAGAAAAGCATTACAGTTGGCAGCATTAAACAGGCTCCAGCGTTCGCCCTTGCGCACAGCGTACAGATTTCGGGCAGCGGCGTAACCGGCAGTGTGGGTTTCGCGGGAGAAGAGAGGAATCATCTCGTCAAAATCATATTGCGGCGGTAACTTCCAGTTGGCATTGCTAGTGGATGGTATAGCTGTGGCAACAGGTTCACTGGTCGGGGAAAGAGCAGCGGAGGAAGCAGGTTTATTTTCTGGCGCTGCAGCACAAGCGGTAAGCATTATTGCGGTGATAACACTGGCGGAAAATGAGAATAACTTCCTTTTCATGGCTTTTCACTCCTTGCGTAAATGATTTTTCGGTAAGATGAAGAAGTAATATAAGAAAGTGAATTCATAAACCCTATAATATCTTATTTTATCAAAAATATCTGCTAATGGGAATAGCTAACAATTCTACATGGATAAATTTGGATAGTATGACAAAGATTGCAGAACTGGAGTGAAAGTCCGAATTATGGGATGAGTGATCTGCTATAATAGAGAAAAGCAAAACAGAAGGGAGTTTGATTATGCACCAGGAGAAAAAGATGCTGGCTCATATCAGTGAAGACGGAACCCGCGTCCAAACGGTAGCGGACCATTTGCAGGGAACGGCAGTCCTATGTGGGCAATTTGCAGCAGCCTTTGATGCCCAGCAACAGGGAACTTGGCTTGGATTACTGCATGATATTGGTAAATATAGTACAAAGTTTCAAAAGCGCCTGCAAGGTGGAGAGAAAGTGGATCACTCAACGGCTGGTGCACAGGTGGCTGCCCGATATGGTCAAATCCCACTGGCTTTTGCTATTGCGGGACACCATAGCGGCCTGCCGGATGGAGGAGGCCGAAGCGATACCGCGCAGGATGCGACAATGTTTGGGCGATTGAAAAAGAGCGTTGAACCCTATACCCAATGGACGAATGAGATTAAACTGCCGTCCATACCGCCCCAGCCGGAAATGATGAAGGAAAATCGTTTTACACAGGCATTTTATACCCGGATGTTGTATTCTTGCCTGGTCGATGCGGACTATCTGGATACGGAAAACTTTATGAGCAGCCCTAAACCGCGCGGACAAGGCCAGACAATGGATGAACTGCTGAAAAGGTTGAACCAATATACCGCAAAATGGAGCCATCCCCAGGGAACCTTGAATCAGCGCCGCAGTTCAATTTTGAGTGCCTGTACAACGGCAGGGCAAACAGGGCGGCGCGGCCTTTATTCCCTGACCGTTCCTACAGGCGGGGGAAAAACGGTAGCGTCATTGGCATTTGCGCTTTCGCTAGCTGTAAAGAACCATATGGACCGGGTTATTTATGTGATCCCTTATACATCCATTATTGACCAGACCGCGGATGTGTTTTCGGAAATATTAGGAGCAGAAAATGTTTTGGAACACCATTCAGGGGTGGACTACTCTGCCAAGGAAGATGATGAGCCGGCAGCCTACCGTAAAGCATTGGCGGCGGAAAACTGGGATGCTCCGGTGGTGGTTACCACATCCGTGCAATTCTTTGAATCACTTTACGGCAACCATGCGTCACAATGCCGTAAATTACATAACATTGCAAATAGCGTGGTCATTTTTGACGAAGCACAAAACCTGCCGGTTCCTTATTTGCGCCCCTGCGTTGCGGCAATCGCGCAGCTGGTACAGCATTACCGCGCAGCAGCGGTGCTTTGCACGGCCACACAACCAGCTTTGCAACCCTTGTTTGATGAACTGGCGCCTGGGCTGCAGATGACGGAACTTTGCCCACATCCCAAAGAGCAATATCAGGCATTCCGGCGTACAACGCTAAAAATGCGCGGAGAGTTGGAACAAAGCCAGCTTGGCGCAGAACTGGCAGCGCAGGAACAAGTGCTGTGTATTGTAAACCGGAGAAAAACAGCACAGGAATTATACAATAACCTGCCCAAAGAGGGCAGCTACTGCCTGACAACATTGCTATACCCAGCCCATCGCAAACAGTTATTGCAGGAAATCCGGGAACGCTTAAAAGATGGGCTGCCCTGCCGTGTGATATCAACTTCTTTGATCGAAGCGGGTGTTGATGTGGATTTCCCGGCTGTGTACCGCGAGGAAGCCGGTTTGGATTCCATTTTGCAGGCGGCGGGGCGCTGCAATCGAGAGGGAAGACGCCCGGCGGAGCAGAGCTTGGTACAGATTTTCACATTGGAAGGGCAGCATGTACCGCGCATGCTGGAACAGAATGTATCCGCAACGCAAAGCGTCCTGAAAAAATATGCAGATCTGGCATCTCTGGAAGCAATCGAAACATACTTTCTGTTTTACCGTACCTTAAAAGGAGATAAAAGACTGGATGAACAGCAAATTCTGCAAGGGTTCGAGCAGGATATGGAAGGGCGCATTTTCCCCTTTGCAACAGCGGCAGAGAGGTTCCGCTTAATTGAAACACCTGCCGTGACCGTATACATTCCCCAAGGGAAGGGGGAACATTTGCTTGCACGATTGCGTGCAGGAGAGGTAAGCAAAACTTTGTTCCGTCAACTGGGGCAATATGGTGTTCCGGTTTACCCGGATCATCTGAAAACGCTGGAGAATGCCGGGGCGGTTTGCCAAATCAGTGAAGGCATATGGGAATTAACGGACGGAAGCCTTTACGATAACAACACGGGCCTTGCTATGGAAGCTGAAACGGGAGCAGCCTGGTTTGCATAAAGCAAAAGCGGCAGGGAGCCTGCCCTGCCGTTCTTGTGCGATAAAGTAAAATCAACTATTTCTATCCACGGCATAAGCTGCCGACACAACTTATTATAAAAGAAAACCGAATGAAAAGCAAACAAAAAGTATACATGATAAAAGGATTGACATTTGGTGCCAAGTAGCGTATATTGAAACTATAGCATAAATATAAACTAAAAACAACTGAAAATAGAAATGCAAAGGAGTTGATGCAGATGATCCAGCTGGAAGTATGGGGGAATTATGCTTTGCTCTCGAGGCCTGAGCTAAAAGTCGAAAGGGTTTCATATGAAGTCCTCACCCCTTCCGCGGCACGCGGCATAGTAGAAGCAATCTATTACCACCCAGGCTTACGGTGGAAAATCCGGAAAATCTATGTTATGAACCCAATCCGCTTTACCAACATCCGTCGGAACGAAGTAAAAAGCAAAATTCTTTGTTCCGATGTACGCAGCGCGATGCAGGGAACAGGGAAAGAGCTTTACCTTGCCACGCCCCAGCAGATCGTTCAGCGTGCAGCCATGGTGTTGCAGGACGTTCATTATGTGATTGAGGCAGAATTTGAGATGACTGACCGTGCGGCACCGAGCGACAATCCGGGAAAGTTCCAGGATATTGTTACCCGGCGCATGTCCAGGGGCCAGTGTTTTCATACTCCCTATCTTGGGTGCCGTGAATTTCCTGCCGCATTCCGCGCATGGCCCGGCGGGCCAATCCCGACCATTGAGGAAACACGGGATTTGGGATTCATGATATATGACTTTGACTACACTGACCCGCAGAACATAACCCCGATGTATTTCCATGCAAAATTGGAACATGGTGTGTTGAATGTGGCAGACTGCGAGGTGTACCGATGATTTTACAGGCTTTGGTACAATACTATGAAGATTTGCTGGCCAATGGCAAAATCACGCGCCCCGGTTGGACAAGCGCAAAAGTCAGTTGGGCTTTGGAACTGGATGAAAACGGCCAACTGATGGCATTGCACCCCTTGCAGCAAGAGGAAAAGCGCGGTAAAAAAACAGTGCTTGCTCCATGTCAGCTGCAAGTTCCGGAACAGGTTAAACGCTCTAGTGGTGTGGCAGCCAATTTTTTGTGTGATAACAGTGCTTACATGCTCGGCATTGACGGAAAAGGCAAACCGGAGCGTGCAATGCAGTGCTTTGCCGCTGCAAAGGAGCTGCATCTTGCCATTTTACAAAATGTTCCCGGTCAGGCGGCACAGGCAGTGCGGAACTTTTTTATAAACTGGGACCCCAAGGCGGCGGAGCAGAATCCAGCGCTGGAACAAAGTCTCAAGGAACTTTACAAGGGTGGCAATCTGGTATTTCTGATTCGGGAAAACTATGTTCAGGACGATCCGGAAATACAGGAAGCCTGGCAGCGGCAGTGTGATAAGAACACGGATGCACCGGAAATCCGATGCCTGGTTACAGGGCAAAAGGCACCGCTTGCCCGCCTGCACCCGGCGATTAAAGGCGTGACCGGGGCACAGTCTTCCGGCGCATCGATTGTTTCTTTTAATGCGGACGCTTTTTGCTCATACGGACATGAACAGGGGGGCAATGCGCCGGTTGGCAGTTATGCGGCCTTTGCCTATGCACAGGCATTAAACTATCTGCTGGCAGACAGGGAACATGTTCAGCGCGTGGGCGATACCACCATTGTCTGCTGGGCAGCAGGTGGTGAGACCGCCTACCAGCAGGTAGCAATGGATGCATTGTTTGCCATGGATGCGCCTGTCAGCGAAAGCGATGTGCGAAATGCAGTGGACAAGCTGGTCCATGGACAGAGTGTAGAGTGGCAGAACGTGACACTTGACCCACAAAGGCACTTTTATGTGCTTGGCTTGGCCCCTAATGCGGCGCGCCTCTCGGTTCGCTTTTTCTGGCAGGATACATTTCAAACGCTGCTTGATAATGTGCAGAAGCATTATGACCGCTTAGAGATTGTGCGCCCCGCTTATGATAAATTCCCGCGGCTGGGGGTGTATTGGCTGCTGCAGGAAACCGTCAACACCAATTCCCGCAACCCATCGGCAGCACCGCAGCTGGCAGGCGATGTCTTGCGTGCAATCCTGAATAATACAAGGTACCCGGCAACCCTGCTGGATGGCGTTATGATGCGTATCCGCGCAGAGCAAAAAGTAACACGCGGCCGTGCCGCTATTATAAAAGCATACTACCTGCGTAATGAAGATCCCCGTTGCCCAAAGGAGGTATTAACTGTGGAAAATAACAAGGAAACAAATTATCAACCGTATGTTATGGGTCAGCTTTTTGCTGTGCTGGAAGCAATCCAGATGGCGGTAAACCCGGATATCAATACAACCATCAAAGACCGCTATTTTAATGCGGCGGCATCCACCCCAGCTACTGTATTCCCGACAATTCTGATGCTGGCACAAAAGCATATGCAAAAAATGAGCAAGCCACAAAAGATTTATTACGATAAGCAGATCGCTGCGCTGGCGGGCGGAAAACTGGAAGGAAGCTTTCCCGCACGGCTGACCTTGCCGGAACAAGGCGCTTTTATCCTTGGTTATTACCATCAGACACAGGAACGCTATACAAAGAAAGTGGAGGAATAACAATGGCACAGGCAATCAAAAACCGGTATGATTTTGTAATTCTGTTTGACGTTGAAAACGGAAATCCGAACGGCGACCCGGATGCAGGCAACATGCCGCGTGTCGACCCGGAAACGGGATATGGCATTGTTACAGATGTCTGCTTGAAGCGTAAGATTCGCAACTATGTCGAAGTGGCCAAAGAAGATGAAGCAGGATACCAGATTTACATTAAAGATCAGGTCCCCCTGAACCGCAGCGATAAAAAAGCACTCGAATACTTGGGCATTGATGCTGATGCCAAGGATGCCCTGAAAGTCGCCAAGAAAGATGACCCGGAGTTGGACCGTAAAATCCGGGACTTTATGTGCCAAAATTTCTATGATATCCGTACCTTTGGCGCTGTTATGACAACTTTCGTAAAAGGCGCACTGAACTGTGGGCAGGTGCGTGGCCCGGTTCAGTTGAGCTTTGCACGCTCGGTGGATCCTGTTCTCCCGCAGGAAGTGACCATCACCCGTATTGCCATTACGACCGAAGCGGATGCAGAGCGAAAAGGCACTGAGATGGGCCGCAAGTATGTGATCCCGTATGGCTTGTACCGTGCAGAGGGTTATGTTTCTGCCAACCTTGCCCGCAAAACTACAGGATTCTCAGAGGATGACCTGCAGCTGCTGTGGCAGGCAATCCTGAATATGTTTGAAAATGACCACAGTGCAGCCCGCGGCAAAATGGCAGTTCGGGAACTGATCGTGTTCAAGCATGATTCGGAGCTGGGCAATGCGCCGTCCTATAAACTGTTTGATGCAGTGCATGTCACGCGTGCCGAAGGGGTAGCCTTCCCGCGCAGTTACCATGACTATGTGGTAACGGTGGATGAAAATCTTCCCGCAGGGGTAACGTGCGAGAGGCTGTCGTAATGGCTTCCCCAGATGATTACCTGCTGATGTCCGGTATCCAGCATTTCAGCTTTTGTCGCCGTCAGTGGGCGCTCATACACCTGGAACAACAATGGTCCGAAAACCAACGCACCGCCGAAGGCCGCCTGCAGCATACCCGCTGCCATGATGTTACCCTGACGGAAAAACGCGGCGATTTGCTGATCGCCCGCGGTATGAGGGTCGTCAGCCACCGATTGAAGCTGACCGGCGACTGCGATGTGGTAGAGTTTCACAAGGATCCAAACGGCGTGTCATTGCAGGGCCGCCGCGGCCTGTGGCAGCCCATGCCCGTGGAATATAAGCATGGCCGCAGCAAGGTAAACGATGCCGACCGTTTGCAGCTCTGTGCACAGGCCATGGCGCTGGAAGAAATGCTGGTGTGCGAGGTGCCGGAAGGGGAAATCTTTTATGAAGAAACCCGGCAGCGGGAACATGTTTCCCTGACACCGGAACTGCGCAGCACCGCGCAGACCATGGCGGATGAGATGAACCGCCTGTTTGCGCGCGGCTATACCCCAAAAAGCAAACCCGGCAAGCATTGCAATGCCTGCTCACTGAAAGAGCTTTGCCTGCCGGCGCTGTATCAGCAGGCAGACCCGGCGGCGTATCTGCGGGAGCATATTGAGGAGGGCACGCCATGAGAAAGCTGCTCAACACCCTGTTTGTCATCAATGAGGACGCTTACCTGACATTGGATGGCGAAAACCTTGTTGTTACCCGCAATAAGCAGGAAACCCACCGCCATGCCCTGCATACGCTGGAAGGCATCGTCTGCTTTACTTACGCAGGTGCCAGCCCCGCTTTGATGGGAGCTTGTGCCCGGCGGGGCATTGACCTTTGCTTTTTTGACCCGTATGGCAGATTTCAGGCCCGCACCGTGGGGGAAGAACGCGGCAATGTGCTGCTGCGTCAGACGCAGTACCGCGTGTCGGATGACATGGCCCAGAGCTGTCGCTATGCCTGGAGCTTTATCCTTGGTAAAGTGTATAACGCACGCTGGGTGCTGGAACGCGCAACCCGCGATCATCCCCAGCGTGTCCCGGTCGAAAAACTGAAACGCACCTCCACCCAGCTGGCCGCCGCGCTGCCGCTGATACAGACCAGCGATGATCCGGAACAGCTGCGCGGCCTGGAAGGCGAGGCAGCCCAGCGCTACTTTGACTGCCTGAATGACCTGATTCTGCAGCAAAAGCAGGATTTTGTGTTTGAGGGCCGCAGCCGCCGTCCACCGCTGGACAATGTGAATGCGCTGCTTTCGTTTGCCTACAGCATGCTGGCGCGGGAGTGTGCATCCGCCTTGACCGCTGTGGGCCTGGACCCTTATGTTGGCTTTATGCACCGCCCGCGCCCCGGCCGCAAAAGTCTGGCACTTGACCTGATGGAAGAACTGCGGGCGGTTTATGCAGACCGGCTGGTCATCAGCTGCATCAATCAAAAGATCATCACGGCAAAACACCTGCAAAAACAGGAAAATGGTGCCGTACTGCTGACGGATGATGGCCGCAAAGCTTTCCTGACCGCATGGCAGAACAAAAAGAAGGAAGAGATCACCCATCCGTTTTTGAAAGAAAAACTGCCCTGGGGGCTGGTGCCCTATGTTCAGGCGCTTTTGCTGGCCCGTGCTCTGCGCGGCGACCTGGAAGTGTACCCACCGTTTTTCTGGAAGTGAGGTGTCGTTATGTTGGTGCTTGTAACCTATGATGTCAACACCGAAACAGCCGCCGGTCGTCGCAGGCTGCGCAAAGTAGCAAAAGTCTGTGTAGACTACGGCCAGCGGGTGCAAAACTCCGTATTTGAGTGCCTACTGGATGCCGCGCAATACACGATGTTCAAAGCAAAATTGACCGAACTGATCGATTCGGAATCGGACAGCCTGCGCTTTTATCAACTGGGAAACCATTACAAAAGCAAAGTCGAGCATGTGGGTCTGCACCCGGATTTTGATCAGGATGGAATCTTGTTTGCTTAGTGCGAGGGGAAGGCAATCATAAAATTCCTGGTTCCTTCGCACCAGAAAATATGGAAAAAACAGGGGCAGAAAGGGTAAAATACAGCCTTGCCTGTCAGCATGAAGATGCAATCTCCATAAAATTTGTTTCATATGCGCAAAAGTGCCCCACTGTTTTGTGCACTTTTGCTGTCGCTCTCCGCAAGGAGAGCGTGGATAGAAATGAGTGTGACTGGAAACTGGTTGACGGCGTACCGTGTCGCTCTCCGCAAGGAGAGCGTGGAATGTTTCTCTTTCTGACTGTTCAGGGTGGTTTTGTTCATGCGGATATCCGCTTTAATTTTAAAAATTGCTATAGTAAAAAACTCTCGCATAAAATAATATAAAAATATTATATTATCTACTTGACAAGGTACCCCGGTGGGGTATATAGTGAATATACCCCACCGGGGTACCTTGCATGTGATGGGAGGGTAACATAATGCAGGAAAACGAAAAGAAGGAACCGTGTTGCTGCTGTGCACACAAAACAAAGCATCGCAGTGAAGAAGAGTATAAAAGCCTGGTCCACAGACTGAACCGGATCGAAGGGCAGATTCGGGGCATCCGTGGGATGGTGGAAAACGAAGTGTATTGTCCGGATATTCTGGTGCAGTCGGCGGCGGTAACGGCGGCGATGAACGCGTTCAACCGTGAGCTGCTGGCAAACCATATCCGCACCTGTGTGGCGGATGGTATCCGTGCCGGGAATGACGAAGTTGTGGATGAGCTGCTGAAAACGCTGCAGAAACTGATGAAATAAGCATTGCCTGCACAAAATAGCAGAAGCAGAACATGAAATAAATGCACGAGTGTTTGAGCCAGCAAAAATGCCATGCCAGTGCCCAGTACGATTGTTTTTCTGTTCACAAACATCGGTAAAAGTTTGTGTAACATTACCAGAGCCATGAATAAATTCCAGTCATTCCCTGTGAGAGGGTGTGGATAGAAATGCCGCATCGGCCTTGGTTGCCCCCAACGTATCGCTCTCCGCAAGGAGAGTGTGGATAGAAATGGTAACCTCAATAATACGTCGAATGGCAGGCTAGCCGCTCACCAAAAGGGGAGTGAGGATAGGGCAACACCGCACAATTCCCGCCTTGCGG
>OIWP01004141.1_pt1 | contig 10745 bp, 8 predicted proteins | sample 1587661 | NCBI WGS metagenome assembly OIWP01 (sample SAMEA3888899, study PRJEB22519) | human gut metagenome | biome: human gut; feature: human-associated habitat; material: faeces | place: Denmark | collected 2010 | reverse complement strand
CAAGTTTTCAGAACTTCATAAAAGTTCTGAAAACTTAGGATTTTAATGGCGCGGGACACCCCTCTTGGGTTTCCCGCGCACACCCTTCCTTACCGTCGCGGAGAATTTACTACTTTATCGACAGTCTCGCAGGAGGCGTGTCAACAGACACGCCTCCTATGACTTTTATTGGGGGAATTTACAGAGACCGACTCATGCGATGTTACAGCACCAGCGCTTCCTTTAACACCCGGAGGGAGGTCAGGTGGCCCTCCAGCATGGGCATGGTCAGGTCCTCCATTTCCAGAGATACGTCGCCGTCGTAGCCCGCCATCCGCACGGTGGAGAAAAACTCCTTCCACCACTGGGCACCGTGGCCGCAGCCCACGGCCACGTAATTCCACGAACGCGTGCGGAACTGGTCGATGGGCTTCGTGTCCAAAAGGCCGTTTGGTCCGGCCATCCGCCGCTCCGGGCGGGAGTCCTTGCCGTGGACGTGGTAGAGAGCGCCCTGCTCCCCCAGCACCCGGGCGGCCTCGATGGGGTCGCCGCCCATCCAGAACAGGTGGGACGGATCAAGGTTCATGCCGATCATCGGGCCGACAGCCTCACGCAGACGGAGCAGCGTTTCCGGGTTGTAAACCAGCTGCATACCGTGGTTTTCGAGCGCAATCCGCTCGATTCCGCAATCCTCTGCCAGCTTAACGAGCTTTTTCCATGCGGGAATCGCAACCTGATTCCACTGGTAATCCAGAATGTCCTGCGTCTCGGGCGGCCACGAGGTCGTGATCCACACCGGCGTTTTATCGCCCTCGCAGCCGACCGGCAGACCGCTCATCATAACGATCTTCTTTACTCCGAGCTGATGCGCCAGCTCAAAGGTTTTCTTTGTTACATCCATGTCCTTTTCATACGCGAGCGGGTTGCCTGAGCAGTTGAGCGCGCACAGCTCCAGACCCTTCTGACGCATGGCATCATACCATTTTTCGCGGGCGGTCTTGTCGCTTACCAGAAGGTCGAGGTCACAGTGCGGCGCACCCGACCAGTTGCCGGTGCCGATTTCAATGGCGGCAATTTTCTGCTCCACGCAGAAGTCGAGCATCTGCTCATAGGGCATATCCAGCGTGCAGGTTTTGATAGCAAGCTTCATTGTCATATTCCTTCTCTCATTAGGATACGGTAATTTTACCACATTGTAACCTTTGCTGGCAAGAGATGTCTCCAAAATATGCCCAAAACGACCATGAAATTCCCATGATTTTATAGGAAAAATGCCGTAAGAAAAATAAAAATGCACAATGCACAGCGTCTGGTTTTCGATTGTCAAAGCAGGAATTTGTGAATGTGCACAAAACGAAACATGCGAAAATCACCACCTCTTACAAAAATAACAACGAAGGGTTGCCAAAACGGTATTATTGCATTAAAATATTACCAGAACGTTGGAGCGTTCCTAAGTCCCACAGCAGTGGGAACCGACCGCAGAGCAGACAATCTGAGAGTCTGTTTGCTCCGCATGAAAAAGGAGAGAGGTTTTTATCATGAAGAAGAGATTACTTGCTATGCTGATGACTGGCGCTATGGTTGCAAGCCTTGCAGCTTGCGGCGGCGGTTCTTCTACCCCGGCTGGCGGCGACACCCAGAAGGATGGCGGCAATAAGGCTAGCACCACTTCCGGCTGCTCTGTTGACGTTATCCTGAAGACGACTGCTTCCGAGTACTGGAGCTACGTTAAGGCTGGCGCTGAGGCTTACTCCAAGGACAACCCGGACGTAAAGGTTGAGGTTAAGGGCGCTACCTCCGAGACCGCTTACGACGAGCAGCAGAATATGATCGAGACCGACCTGAACTCTGGCGCATACGATGCATTCGTTATCGCTCCGCTGCAGGCTGACCTCGTTAAGACCCTGATCGCTGGCCAGACCGCACCGATCGTTGCAGTTGATACCAACATCGATGCACCTGAGGTTCTGTCCTTCGTAGGTACCGGCAACGAGGATGCTGCTGCAGAAGGCGGCAAGGCTGCCGTAGAGGCTGCTAAGGCTGCTGGCTGGGATAAGGTTCAGGCAATCGCAATTTCCGGCGTACAGGGCGACGGCACTGCTACCGCACGTCTGACCGGTTATGAGAAGGGCGTTACCGAGGCTGGCGGCGAGTTCCTGAAGGACGAGATCCAGTACGCTGACGCTGTTGCTGATAAGGCTGCTACCTCGATGGAAGCAATCATGCAGAACCATCCGGAAGGCGTCGCTATCATCGTCTGCAACAACGACGATATGGCTATGGCTGCTGCTCGTGCTGCAAAGGGCAACGCTGCTTACGCGAAGACCATCTTCGTTGGCTTCGACGGCATTCAGTCCGCTTGCAACGCTATCCTCGCTGGTGAGGAGACCATGTCCGTTGCTCAGGAAGCATACGACATGGGCTACAAGGCAGTTGAGGCTGCTGTAAAGGCTGTTAACGGTGAGACCCTGGAGAAGTTCATCGACTCCGGCTGCTCCGTTGTCACCAAGGATAACGCTCAGGAGCGCCTGGATAAGCTGAAGGGCTACATCGGCTAAGCAATCCATCCCACACGCTTGTGGTTTTCCATTAGTTCCAGCATTTAAGTGAACGAGAAGAAACCCCTGCTCGATTTTCATCTCTGCAGGGGTTCTCTTTTCAAACATGCTCCCGCGGACAAGAAATGGTAAAGAGCTTGCACTGGGCAGGCTTTTCCTTAGGGAACTGAACCGAGAACAGTTTACTTTGTCCCGCACTTCATCTCGGAGAAGAAAAGGTGATATGCAAATGAGTGAATACGTAGTAGAACTGAAAAACGCGACCAAGCGTTTTCCGGGCGTAGTGGCTCTGAAAAACATGCAGCTTTCCGTCAAGCCGGGCGAGATCCTCGGCCTGATCGGTGAGAACGGCGCAGGCAAATCTACGCTGATCAAGGTGCTGACTGGTGTACATCAGGCAGACGAGGGTCAGATTTATGTAGACGGCGTCGAGCAGCATTTCAAGGACCCGAACGATTCGGCAGCGGCTGGCATCGCGTGCGTATATCAGGAGCTTAACATTGAGAAGCTGCTGAGCATTACTGACAACATTTTCATCAACAAGTGGATCAAAAAGGGTACTCTGCTGGATTACCCGACCATGCATAAAAAGGCAAAGGAAGTTATGGCTTCGCTCGGTCAGGACGTAGACCCGACCAAGCCGGCAGGTAACTTTGGTATGGGCGTACAGCAGATGATCGAGATCGCAAAGGCGGTTCTGATCAACGCAAAAATGATTATTATGGACGAGCCGACCTCCTCTCTGGGCGAGAAAGAGGTTGAGCAGCTGATGAAGACCTGCCGTGATCTGAAGGCACGCGGCATCGGCATCGTCTTTGTATCCCATAAGCTGGAGGAGCTGTTCGAGCTGTGCGACCGCGTTGAGGTTATCCGTGACGGTGAGTTCATTGCAACCAAGCCGATCGATCAGTGGGATAATGACTCTCTGATTACCGCAATGGTAGGTCGTTCGCTGGACAACCAGTTCCCGAAGGAATTCGGCGAAAAGTCCAAGGAGCCGATGCTCGAGGTTGACAACGTTGTTGAGGCAGGCGTCCTGAACGATGTATCCTTCAAGGCATACGGCGGACAGATTCTGGGCTTTGCAGGTCTGGTCGGCGCCGGTCGTACCGAGATCATGCGCGCAGTATTCGGCGCAGATCCGATCGACAGCGGCAAGATCAAGATCAAGGGCAAGGAAGTACATATCAAGTCCCCGCGTCAGGCTATCAAGCACGGCATTGCGTTCCTCACCGAGGACCGTAAGGGACAGGGTCTGGTACTGGCTCAGACCATTCGCACCAACCTGATTCTTGCTAACATGAAGGGCTTCTCTTCGGGCTTGTTCCTGAACGAAAAGAAGATCCTCGAGACAGGCGAGCAGAATATTGCGTCGCTGCGCATCAAGACCCCGTCGATCGACGAGATCGTAGGCCAGCTGTCCGGTGGTAACCAGCAGAAGGTCGTAATCGGCAAGTGGGTCAACACGGATGCAGAGATCTTTATCTTTGACGAACCGACCCGTGGTATCGACGTCGGCGCAAAGGTCGAGGTTTACAACGTAATGAACAGCCTTGTCAAGCAGGGCAAGTGCGTTATCATGGTATCTTCGGAAATGCCTGAGATCCTCGGCATGTCCGACCGCGTAATCGTAATGCGCGGCGGCGAAGTAATGGCCGAAGTAGACCGTGACAGCGAACATTTCAATCAGGAAGACCTTATGAAGGCAGCTTGGGGAGGTAAATTAGATGACTAAATCGAAGAAATCCAGCAGTTTGATGTCTTATGCTGGTACTTTTGGCGCACTGGTAATCCTTTGTGTAGTTCTGGCGATCGCTTCGCCGAACTTCTTTAAGTATTCCAACATGATGTCTGTTCTCAAGCAGACATCGTTCAATGCACTGGTATCCACCGGTATGCTGCTCTGCCTGATCACCGCCGGCATCGACCTGTCCGTAGGTGCGAACGCAACGTTCGCTGCCTGCCTTGCAGGTATGCTGGTTAACAAGGGCATGAACAATCCGGTTCTGCTGTTGGTTGTTGCCATCGTTGGCGGCACCCTGATCGGCTGGATCAACGGTATGCTTCTTACCCGTCTGCACCTGCCGCATCCGTTCGTATCTACCCTCGGTATGAAGAACGTACTGTGGGGCGGTGCGCTGATCATCACCAACTCTCAGATGGTATCCTTCTCCGGTAATGATGCTGTTATGTGGCTCGGTTCTTCGACCGTAGCCGGCTTCCCGGTATCCTTTATCGTAGTACTTGTCATCTACGTTATCATGCACATCCTGCTGACCAAGACCGCTCTGGGCCGTTCCATCTACTGTGTAGGCGGCAACCCGGAAGCAGCTCGTCTGTCCGGTATCAACTCCGCTAACGTGCTGACCTTCTGCTACACCCTGTCCGGTTTCATGGCAGCTCTGGCTGGTATCGTTTCCATCGGTCGTTCTGGTATCTGCAACGGCGTTAACGCAATCCAGCCGTACGATACCGACGCAATCGCAGCCTGCATCATCGGCGGCGCATCCTTCATGGGCGGCAAGGGCACCATGGTTGGTACCATGCTCGGCGCGCTGATCATCGCTGTTCTGCGTAACGGCTTCTCCCTGCTGTCCGTTTCTTCGGCAGTACAGAACCTCGTACTCGGCCTGGTTATCATCGGCGCCGTACTGCTCGACGTTACTCGTGAGCGCATGGCTGCTAAGGCTCGCCGTCTGGCTGCTAAGTAATCAGTCCGCGCATATCAAACAAAAAAGAGTCGCTGTAAAGCGACTCTTTTTTGTTGTGTAAATCGTTATCTGATTACTAAAGTATTGGGAATGGGAGCCAACCTTTGGCTGGGAGATCCAAAAGGATAGACACCTAAGGTTTGCCCGTAGGCCACTAAACCTTGTTCCCGCGCCGTGCGCGGATAAAATGAGTACTATCCTCTTGGGACTCCATCTTCCTTTATTTCTTGGGTTGGCGCAGATCAGAGACCGGCGACCGCTGCGAAATAGGGGATCGGCAGTCGGGTTACCATTGCGTGTCTTTCGCAAACTATTCGCAGTTCACAGATAGCGTACTGCTACACATGCGGGTTATTCTTCACAGGCGCGACACAAGGTGAATTGCCCGAAGGGCAAGAGAAGGTCCCCTGGGGGATAACAGTGTCGCGCAACTCGTTGGCTTGGATATTTTGCACGACACCTACGAATTGCACTCGTTATACCGTAGGGTGTGACAAGGTGAATTGCCCGTCAGGGCAAGAGAAGGTGCTCTGGGGTACGACTCGGCGCACCGCTTGTATCCGACCTGCACAATCTATCCCGTAGGGGCGGCCATTGGCCACCCACACAACGGTAAACCGTCACGTCAATTTTCCATTCTCCATTATCAATTCTCAATTACTGCAAATCGCTAAATGCAATCTCCCGCTACAACATCTCCTGCGTGATCAACCGCAGATCGGTATAATACAGCTCACGCTTCGGCTTCACGCCGCGCAGCAGCATTTGATACATCGCCAGCACGGCGTGGAACGATTCCTGCGAGAATGATTGACCGATCACGAAATCCACCGTTCCCTCGCGCAGATACCGCTTCGCGGTGGGCGTGAGGTCGTTGCAGACGATATGCGGCCGGGTGGTGCGCCGCGCTTTTCGGATGCCCGCGATGCAGCCGGAGAGCGGCTGGCAGGCCATATAGACGGCGTGCAGGCGGCTGTCGGCCTGAAGCGCCTGCGCGACGAGTTCGCCGGTGAGTTCAGGCATTTCGTTGGTTTCAATCACGCGGTAGGCATCTTCGGAGAAGCCCAGCTCGAGCAGACGGCGGCAAAAGCCGTCCACGCGGCCTTTGTGGGCCTCCATACGCAGATTTCCGGTGACAATGAGAACGTGCTCGGGCGGGCGGATGAGCCGCGCCATGACACCGGCGGCGATAGCGCCTGCGCGGACAAGATCCTGTCCGGCGTGGCACAGACGGCCGCTGTGCGGCACGTCGGCATCGTAGGTAATGACGGTCACGCCCTGCTGCACTGCCTGCTCGATGGCGGCGCGGACCTCCGGCGTATTCTCGGCACGGATGATGAGTCCATCCACGCCGGAACGAATCTGCTCGTCCATCGCGCGGAGCAGCTCCTGCATGGTCATGGTACGCAGCGGCTGCTCGGTCAGTACAAACGCTGGATCGGCGATATAGCGCAGTGCCTTGCGAATGCCGCTGACGATCTGCCGGTTGAAGTGCCCATCCGTCCATTGCGGAATGAGAATAGCCGCTTGCCTGTAATCTGCCGATTTCGGCGGCACTGGAGGCTGGTAGCCGAGTTTTTCTGCGGCACGGACAACTTTTTCGCGTATCATCGGATTGACGTTGGGGCGTCCGTGCAGCACACGGTCCACCGTGCCGCGCGACACACCGGACAGCTCTGCGATTTTTTGTATGGTAACTGCCATTGACACATTCTCCTTTTCTACTTCAAAGTATAGGGGAGAGCAGCGCTAACGTCAAGCATAACTGCGCACAGTGCACAATCAAAAATGCACTGTCATCTGCTTTTGAGCCTTCATTTTGCCATAAATTTGCGGTGCTTTTTTAGGCAGGCTTCCAATGTTTTGGTGGGACGGTTGACCGTGACGGAGAGATTGCGGTACAATGTATGCAATGAAGAAAAAGTGTGAAAAACGCGGGAATCCGCGTGTATTAACGAGATTTTAAGTGATTATTCCTGCTGTTAAAAAGGAGAGGATCAGCATGCTGAATATTGGTGTTATCGGCTGCGGCGCAATCGGTCGCGATCACATTCGACGCTTGACGGACCTTGTTCCGGGCTGTCAGGTTGTTGCCTGTGCAGACTATTTTGAAGAAGCTGCGATTAAGGTTGCGGCGCAGTATGAAGGCATGAAGGCATACAAGACCGGCGAGGAGCTGATCGCAGCACCGGAGGTGCAGGCGGTCGTTATCACCTCGTCCGACCCGAGCCACGCAGGCTATGTGCTCGAGGCTCTTAAAGCGGGCAAACAGGTGTTCTGCGAGAAGCCGCTGGCACAGAGTGCCGCCGACTGCGAGAAAATCATCGTGGCCGAGACCGCACACGGCAAGCGTCTGGTACAGGTCGGCTTTATGCGCCACTATGACCGCGGCTACGCCGAGATGAAGCGCATCATTGACTCCGGTGAGCTGGGTGCGCCGCTGATGATTCACGCGTGCCACCGCAACGTGTCTCAGCCGGACGGCTTCCAGACCGAGATGGGCGTTTCCAACGTTGCAATCCACGAGCTGGACATATGCCGCTGGCTGCTCGGCGATGAGTATAAGAGCGGTCAGGTGCTCAAGGTGCGCCAGTCCGCGTGCTCTACCAAGGGTTACGACAACCCGCAGATCGTGCTGCTGGAAACCCAGTCCGGTGCGCGTATTGACGTAGAGGTTCAGGTTGCGGACGCTTACGGTTACGACATCCAGTGTCAGGTCGTCTGCGAGAAGGGCACAGTCAATCTGCCTGATCCGTATGCGGTTGTCAAGCGCTCGAACGCAACCCGTTCGTTCCCGATCCTGACCGACTGGAAGGACCGCTTTATTGAAGCCTATGACATTGAGCTGACCCATTGGGTCAAGACCCTCGAGGAGAAGGGTGAGCCGGATGGTCCGTCCGCATGGGACGGCTACGCTGCCTGCGTCGCAGCAGACACGCTCAACCGTTCCCGCGGCACGAATCAGTTCCTGCCGATCGAGATGATGGATAAACCTGCTCTCTACAAATAATCTCTCATATATAAGAAAAAGGACCGTTTGGGCGGTCCTTTTTCTTTTATATTGGGTTATACGGTCAGCTTTTCCGCTTGATATGCGGCACGGATAAACAGGGCAAGCAGCACAAGGCTGGCAATCTGCGAGAGAAAAATCGGAATAGAAGTTGGCAGCATGCGCAGCAAAATGTTGATAAGGGAAAGATAAAAGCACCAGCGAATACGCTTGGGCGGAAAGTCGTAGCCGCGCTCCGTACAGACATCGTCCAGTCCGGTGTACAGCCAGAACTGCGAGACATAGGCTGCGATCACACCGGCAAGTGCGATCAGGCTGAACAGCAGATAAAAAGTGCTGGGTGTATACGGCGGCGTGTCGCTCGGAACGAGCGTCATGGCCAGCAGGCCGACAACGGTTGCCGCCACGCTGAGCACAGTGGCTGTGAACGCACGCTGCAGGCGCTCGGACACGCGGCTGAACCGGTAAAACGGATAAAACTGCACGAGGGTGCAGAATATACCGAGAATGCCGGTAACGGTGAGCGCTGCACCGTTTGTACCGTTCAAAGTGACGGAGCCGCTGAATTGTCCAAGCACCAGTGAAACGGCGCTGCACAGCCAAAACATGGAAAGCCAGCGGGCAATGGGAATGTTGTTGTTCATAATCTCTACCTCCTTGCCATTATAATAGCAGAGAAGATGAAAATATGCAAGAAAAAGCAGAGCCTTTCGGCTCTGCTTTTGTGCGATTTTACAATATATTAATACTGTACCTGAACCGGCTTGCCGGAGTGGAACGAATCCGTAATCGCGTAGGTAACGAGGGTTGCCTTGGTGCCGTCGTAAACGGTCAGCTCGGGCTTGCGGTCCTTCTGGATGCAGTCGATGAAGTCGACCATTTCGAGCAGGTACGCCTCTGCGAAACGCTGCGGGAAGTTCTCGACGATCTCCTGACGGGCACCGTACTGATCGTAAACCATTACACGGTCCTTCCACGGTACACCGGCTACGCGGATATGCGCTTCGGTGCCGACGATTTCGGTCTCGGTGTGGTAGCCGTGCGGCGCAGTACGGCCAACGTGCAGGAAAGCAACCGTGCCATTGTCAAACTTGAGCATTGCCATGCCGGTCTCGGTGTCGCCGTTCTCGGCAAACTCGGGGTGCTTGAAGTTGGTGCCTGCGGCGTAAACCTCAGTAACCTCACCGCCGAGGAACCAGCGCATCAGGTCAATGTCGTGCGAAGCCGCGTCAATGAAGATGCCGCCCGAGGTCTTGGAGAACTTGATGCAGCTCTCGACCAGTGCTTCCGGGTCAAGGCCGGTAGCCTTTACCAGATACGGCTTGCCGATGCGGCCTGCGTTGATCTGTGCCTTTGCATCCGCATAGGACGGATCGTAGCGGCGCATAAAGCCAAGGAAGAAGATCTTGTCCGGGTGACGCTCAACAGCAGCCTCAGCGCGCTTGCACTCCTCAAGCGAGCAGCCGAGCGGCTTGTCGGTGAAAACGTGCTTGCCTGCATCGAGCGCGTACTCGATCATCCAGCAGTGCTCCGGAGAGGAGGAGACGATAACGACAGCTTCGATGTCTGCTTCGTCAACCATTTTCTTGTAGTCCGTGGTGGTGTACTCTACCTTGAGGTAGTCCTTCGCCCAGTCCAGCTCCTTCTGCTCGAGCGAGCAGGCAGCGACCAGCTTGCAGCCGGGAATCTTGAACGCGAGATTCTGCGCGTGTACCGAACCGAGACGGCCCAAACCGACGATGCCAACTTTGATTTCCTTCATGTTTGTTCTCCTTTTTATAGAGCGGATTTTCTCTCTACGGCAATCGAACGATTGCCTGTCTCTCTCTCATATTAATTCTATCACTGCGTGGACGCGAACGCAAGGAAAAACGACCAAATCAGAGCGTTTTTTATACGGTGAAAACTGGCATTTCAGCACTCGGCAGGCGGGTGTGATAAAATTCCGATGATCATTTCATAAATTGTTCACAAACAGCACTTGACTTTGCCCGTATGTGGTGGTAAATTAAGTTTAGCACTCGGGGAGATGGAGTGCTAACAACCGAAAGAAAGGAGTCTGCCTCGGTGGAGCTTTCGGAACGTAAAAAGCAAATACTCAAAGCCATTATCGGCGATTACATCCGCACGGCTGAGCCGGTCGGCTCCAAGGCGTTGACCGAGGGACACGAGCTGCCGTTCTCGTCTGCCACCATCCGCAATGAGATGAGTGAGCTGGAGGACATGGGCTATCTCGAAAAGCCGCACACCTCTGCGGGACGAATCCCCTCACCGCAGGGCTATCGACTGTATGTGGATGAACTGATGGAGCGTCCGACCGACAATGCGGAGGACGGAAACGCACTGCAGAACAGCGTGCTTACCAAGGTACGGGAGCTTGACCACCTCATTCAGGAGGCCGGCAAGCTGCTCACCAGTCTGACGAATTACGCGTCGGTTGCTATCACACCGGCCATGACACAGATCGCCATCCGGCAGTTTGAG
>OIWP01004133.1_pt1 | contig 10774 bp, 9 predicted proteins | sample 1587661 | NCBI WGS metagenome assembly OIWP01 (sample SAMEA3888899, study PRJEB22519) | human gut metagenome | biome: human gut; feature: human-associated habitat; material: faeces | place: Denmark | collected 2010 | reverse complement strand
GGGCCTACAACCCATCTGTTATGCTGTACGAGCCTGAAAGGATAAAGAAGAGTCATTATGGGAAATTTTGATCAGAAAGTTAACAAGTTTATAGAGATATTCTGGGAGCAGAATGGCTACAATAAGGTGCTTCAGGGTCTGCAGAACACCCTGATGATTGCCATTGCCGGTCTGATCATCGGTATTATTATCGGTACGATCATTGCCACTGTCCGTGTACTCCCAAAATATAAAACATTGCCGAAGGTGCTGAATGCGATCTGCAGCTTTTATGTTGCATTATTCCGCGGTACGCCTATGGTTGTTCAGCTCCTTGTCTTCTACTATGTTCTTTTACCGATTATCGGTTTGAAGATTACAGGTGTTCAGGTGGCGATGATGGTCTTTGGTCTGAACAGCGGCGCCTACATATCTGAGATTATGCGAAGTGGTATTCAGTCTGTAGACCCGGGACAGATGGAAGCCGGACGTGCAGTGGGTTTAAGTTTTGGTACAAGTATGATCAAAATTGTTATCCCACAGGCAGTCAAAAATATTCTCCCGACACTGGGTAATGAATTCATTTCCCTGATCAAGGAGACATCTGTTGTCAGTTTTGTCGGTGCGGCCGACCTTTATGTAGCATTTAACTATATCGGCAGCAACAGCTATGAATTTATGGTTCCATATCTTGTCATGGCATTGATTTATATCGTTCTTGTGCTGATTATTTCATTATTAATCAAATTGATGGAAAGGAGCCTGAAGAAGAGTGATAGACGTAATTAATCTTAAGAAAAGCTTTGGCAGTGTCGAAGTTTTAAAGGGCATCAACATGACCATCAATAAAGGCGATATTGTGGCGATCATCGGACCATCAGGTTCCGGTAAGAGTACATTTCTCCGCTGCCTGAACTGTATGGAAGACCCGACATCGGGACAGATCATCTTCAACGGAGTGGATATTGCAGATATGAAGGTCGATATCAATATTCACCGAAGAAAGATGGGCATGGTATTCCAGCACTTCAATCTTTTCAACAACAAAACCGTTCTTGAGAATATTATGCTGGCACCTGTTTATACCCGTTGTCAAGAACTGAAGAAAGCCAAACGTCATAATCGTCTGGCGGCATTTGGCAAGAAAGAACAGATTCCTGTGACAACCACCAAGGAGCAGATTAAGAAAGAAGCCAGAGAACAGGCCATGAATCTGCTGAAACGTATCGGGCTGGAAGATAAGGCGAATGTCTATCCTTCAACACTGTCCGGTGGTCAGAAACAGCGAATCGCCATTGTCCGTGCCCTGGCCATGAATCCGGATGTGATTCTTTTCGACGAACCGACATCTGCCCTGGACCCTGAAATGGTCGGAGAAGTTCTGGAGCTGATGAAACAGCTGGCAGAGGAAGGCATGACCATGGTTGTTGTTACTCATGAGATGGGATTTGCCAGAGAAGTGGCTTCCAGAGTCGTCTTCATCGATGAAGGTGTTATCAAGGAAGAAGCAGAACCGAAGGAATTCTTCGCACATCCGAAGGACGTGAGACTGAAGGAATTTCTGTCGAAGGTGCTGTAAAACTGAATTTGAAGTGATATAAGACAGGCCGTCCGGTCAGCGAAGTGCTGACTGGGCGGCTTTTTTGACGTTCCGGGAATACCTCCGCTGATGCCATATGATATATTAGAGACAACAAAGAACAAAGCAATCACAGATACGTGTTTAGAAAAAGAAGAAAAAATTATGACAAAAGCAGATGAGATGAGAAAACTTGCAGCACAGAATCAGAAACCAAAAACTCAGAAAGTAGATTATTATGATGAGGCATTAAGAAATGTGTATTTTGGTCAATTTTATAGTGACGTACAGTATTGTGCCCAAAGGGGGAATTCCAGTGGCGTTGGATATCTTCCTTGTGAATTGCGGACACCGCCACATAGTGATAGTGATTATGATAATGGAATTTGTGTGGGAAAATTGTATGAGGATAAAATAAAAGGTTTTTTCACAACGTATCATGTTATAACAGTAACATCTCTTGGGGAGCGGTTTTTGAGAGATTTTAGAGCAAAAGCTGAAAAAGAAGGTTTTAGTATTACGTTTAAAATATATGATGGGCGGTCATATTATTCTCTTGGAGAAAAAATTCCTACTGTTACGGATAGAAACTGTAAAGGTGGCATTCTTCCTCTGAGACTTGTTGCATGTTTTCAGTATTAATTATAAAATTTGAGATTGAATTTATAAGTGACAAGCCAGACGGCATTATTGATTTTATGTCTCAAAATAGTTATACTATTTTTAACCACATTTTTTGAGATAATAAAGTCACCTGCACAGGCAAGTGGATTCTTTTCTGTCTGGATGGAAGTTTTTAAATATATATTGGGAGGCGGCGCAGTGGCAAGACAAAAATGGAATCTGAATACAATTTATATATCAGAACGGCTGAAGGCGTGTTTGCGTCCGGTTACCTGTTGTGCGCTGACAACGGTGGTGGCTCCCATGGGATATGGAAAGACAACAGCCATCAACTGGTTTTTGGATGAACAGGGGAAAATAGATGCACTGTGTCTGATCCGTATCAGTGTGTATTCGGACAACCTGGCTATTTTCTGGAAAAGTGTACAGGTGGCTTTTAAACGGGCGGGTTTTGGCTTTCTGGAGGATTATGCCTGTCCGGAGGATGTTGCAGGAGCAGGATTGCTGATAGAGGATATGTGTCATGAATTGTCGAAAACGGGCAGTTGTTACATTTTTATTGATGATTTTCATCTGTTGACGGATAGCCGTGCATCTGCTTTTTTGTGTATGCTTGCCAGGCGACTGTCGGGAAATGTCCATTTGATTGTTGCAGGGAGAAATCAATTTCTTTCGTCGGCAGATATTTTGTGTCTGGGCGGCAAAGTTTACCAGATTGGTGTAGAACAGCTGCGACTGAATCGTAAAGAGCTTGCGGTTTATGTGAAGCGCTGTGGAATAAAACTGTCTGAGAAACAGACAGAAACACTTTTTTATTCCAGTGAGGGATGGTTCTCAGCAGTTTATCTGAATTTGCAGATATTTTTGGAGCGAGGCGTGCTGCCGGATGGGGCTTCGGATATTTATGCGGCATTTACCAGGGCGATGATTGAACCGCTTTCTGCAAAGCAACGGGAATTTCTGGCTGTTATGGGGATTGCGGACGAGTTTTCGGCAGAAATGGCCGTTTTTGTTACAGAAGATGAGGAAGTAAGAGCTATGGTGAATATTCTGACTGAGCAGAATGCTTTTGTGAAATGTCTGGCAGATGGTGTGACTTTCAGATTTCATCATATGATGAAAGAATGTGCCAATCGGGTTTTTGCGGCGTTGGATGAAGAAAAACAGGCATTTTACCTGAATCGTTTTGGCCTGTGGTATGAGCAGCACAGTCAGTATCTGCATGCCATGGATGTCTATCGAAGAAGTAAAAATTATGATGCATTTCTTCGTGTTGTTAAAAATGATGCGGGAATTCTGCTCGCTTCACTGAATGCGCAGGAGGTTATGAATGTGTTGGCTGAATGTCCTGTTTCCATTTTGAAAGCACATCCATTGGCGATTCTGGTGCTGATGCGCAGCATGTTTAACTGGCGTCTGATTCCGAAGATGATGGAATTGAAAGTGCTTTTGATGGAAGTGGTGGAGGAAAATGCAGCGCTCTCTGATGAGGAACGTGGCAATCTGTTGGGGGAATGCGATTTAATTATGAGTTTCCTTTGCTATAATGATATCGGAGCTATGAGTCAGCTGCATCGAAGAGCCAGCAGCCAGATGTCCAGACCGGCCATCAGTATTCAGAACAACGGCGGCTGGACCTTTGGATCGCCTTCTGTGCTGATGATGTTTTACCGCGGTCCGGGACAGTTGGAAAGTGAGCTTGCCCAGATGGATGAATGTATGCCGCATTATTACAAGATTACCTGTGGTCACGGACAGGGGGCAGAAAAGATTATGCGGGCAGAAGCAGCTTTTGTGCAGGGAAGATTTGCGGATGCACAGATTGAGCTGGAACGGGCTTATGCACAGATTGAAGGAAATGGCCAGGAAAATATGGCGCTTTGCTGTGATTTTCTGGCATGGCGACTGGCTCTGGCTGAGGAAATGAAGCCGCATTGTAGTCTGGAGAGGCGGCGCACCGAATTACTGCGCCATCATAATGCTGCCTGGCTTAATATATGGAGTGGTATCAGTGCCTATTATTATGCGCTGTTGGGTGAGACTGAGAAGATTCCTCCGATATTTGGTGAACACAGGCTTTCGGATATCAATATGCTTGCCCCGGGAAGACCAATGATGCTGCTGATTGAAAATCAGGTTTATCTGGCACAGGAAAATTATGCAAAGGTGATTGGCCGCAGCGATGGACAGCTTTCTGTCTGCGAAGGCATGCATTATAGGCTGGTGGCGCTGCACATCCGTATTCAGACAGCGGTTGCTTATGAGGCCATGGGAAAATGGCAGGAGGCGGAGCAGATGCTGACGCAGGCCATTCTGGAGGCGGAGACGGATTATCTGATGCTTCCGTTTGTGGAGAATTATCGTTATTTGAAAAAACTTTTACTGCGCTGTCAGAAACAGGAAAGCCTGTTTGTCAGGTATCTGATACAGATGGGTGAAATGTATGAGATGCGGCGGGAATGTCTAAGGAAAGAGGCACATCGCCCGGAGGTACTGGCTGTATTGACAGATAAAGAATATGAAATGGTGCTGCTCATTAATCAGCATCAAACGAACCGGGAAATCGCGGAGAAAATGTTCCTTTCAGAAGGAAGTGTCAAACAATATGTCAAACAGATTTATTCAAAACTTCAGATTGAAGGGGATACCAGAACAAAGAGAAAGCAGCTGTTACAGCTGTTGGAAGAGAATTCCTAACTATTGGTGAATAGCCATTGCAAAAAATCCATTGTACAATGTCGGTACAGTGGATTTTTCTTTTTCTACAAAGTGGAGGTGCGTTATATGTCATATGTAATTATTGGGCTGATTATTGTTGCTTGTATTATTCATTCAGTTTTGAAGAAATCAAGAGAGACTGCTGATCAGGCAGTAAATGATGCGATTGTGCCGGGAGTGATGAATACACTTTTTGATGATGTGCAGATGCATCCGGAAGGGCATTTACTGGATGTTAAGGGATCGAATATTCCGCTGCAAACATATAGCTATCTTAACAGCAGCGGCAATATTTGTTTTCGTTATCAGGGACATCCGACAGAGTTGTGCAGTATTACTTTAACAGATGTGAATGACTATATTGATGAGAACAACGATATGCGGCAGACAAATGAGCAGGAGATTTACCGGGGACAGTGGATGTGCTGTGAACTTGGGGAGACATTTCCTACCGGTTTTACATTCTGGCCGAGAGGCAAACTGGATAAAATCTTCCGGACAAAAACGATTAAAACTGGGTATGAAGCTTTTGATAAACGGTTTAATCTCAGCTGTGATAATGAGGAGTGGGTGATGTATTTTCTGAATCAGGACAGAATGGCCCGGATTCTTGAACTGACGCAGACGGCCTTTGGAGAATTTGCGGTTTGTCTGCATGGGGATGGAAAGTTGGATCTGGCGGTGCACAGCGGTCATCATTTCTTTGAGGTGGGAAGAGACAGAAATAATCCGGAGGCATTGAAACAGCGCTATACCAGGGAGTTGAAATGGTGCAGGGATATGCTGGATGTCTTTATTTCCTAATGCAGAAAAATACTCCTTCCGGGAACAGGTGCGTCCTTAGTCTGTGTTATATTAAAGTCACAAAAGAACAACAGAAATAAATTTTGCGGGTGAGCCGCATAAGGATGAATCTAAACGGCGGAAATATACAATGAGTTTTTGTGACGAATTAAGAAAAATTGAATGGGAAAATTCATACAGCAATAAGAAGGAAGAAATCATTCATCGTGAGGTTGAAGGGCTGATTACGGGCATTAAGGTACTTTCCCGTAATGCGGCAAGGGATGGCAAGCGAAATTTAACCGGATATTATGATCAATTTTATTGGGATACAACAGATTACTATATCCAACCGTCTGTCAGTGAAACGGGATTTCAGAGGTATACAATGCTTTCTTTCTTGAAAGGCTATTCACAGTATGAAGCGATGAATATACGACAGGAAATCGTTAAGAGACTTCGCCAGCGACTTGCGGAAATGGGATACAGAAATGTTCAGCTTCGCATTGACGAGGTCGCGCAGAGAGAGAACAAAAAATTTTTTGCCTCAAAAACGGGCGTGACACTGTATTATCTGTGGCTGAATATTTCATGGTAGAAGAACAAAACAGGCCATCACATTTATGAAAGGAAAATGTGATGGCCTGTTTGGGAATGTAAGGGTTTAATAAGATTCTTTCGGTTCTTTATTCTCCATATAAAATACCTTGCCTTTTGGCCGGAAAGGCAGTCGATTGCCATTGGGAATGAGAAAGGCATGTTTCCGTCGGATTTTTAGATTATCTTCGATATAGCCGTCTGTGATTACAAGAATCGGGCCGGAAGGTGGGAAGTCTTTGGCTTTTTCCAAAGCATCAATTCCGGGCTGAAGGATTGTGCCGCCTCTGCCGGTGATTTCTACTCTGCCTGCGATATCTTCCGGGGCCATGTATCCGGCATCGGTGGCCTCGGCATCACAGAAGATTATCCGGACAAAGGGGACGTCCTTGGCAGCAGCGTAGCTGGCAGCGGCACCCAATGCTAAGCCAATCTGTGCAGAACACATGGAGCCGGAGGTGTCGATAACAACGCCAAAAGTTCGGCTTTTCAGCTCTTTTTCCTGAAGCATATAGCTTGGCCTTGGTATATTCGGTGTGGAACCCTGGCGTCTGCTTGGTCTTACATAGGTGCGATGCTTTTCCAGAGGCGGGAATTGCTCATCAAACCATCTGCCCAGCTGCACTTCCCAGGGGATAGGCGGCATGGAAAGAGCGCGGATTTCTTCAATAAGTCCGGCCGGTAGATAGCCTCTGCTGTGGGTGGTGTGATAGTCAAGTCCTTCACGCAGCGCGTTCTTGAAAAATTCATCCAGACTGATGCCTTTGTGTAGGCCTTTAAATCTGGGACCCTGATCGCCAAACAGATCGCCTTTTCCGTATCCTCTGAAAGTGGCATGCTTTTTGAATTTCCGCATTTTTTTGACAATAAGGTCATAAATGGCTTCCGCAGACATATTGTGCAGGCTTTCATCATACAGCAGATCTTCCTCCGGCATGCTGCCGATATGCATGGCAAGGAGCCAATCATTAATGACATAATCGCAGGCAATATTCCAAAGATAGTGATCCCGACCCTGGCATCGTTCATGGTGACAGAGTCCGGCATGCAGATATTCATGGGCGAGGACGAATTTCCATTCCTCAAGTGTCAGACAACATGACGGATTGGTATATATTTCTCCGTGTACTGCATCTACAGCAGCAATGTGTATTTCATATCTGCGGCATAAATCAATGTCTTCAATAATCTTAAAAGATGAGGCCAGGCCGCCAAGAAGCGGATAGTGAGATAAGAACCATTCAGAGGCTTTGGAAATTACGGTGTCTTTCTTTTTTGAGGCATCGTGTCCGCCGGCATGGATGACTACTTTTTTGATGGAGTGATTAATGGCAGCTGCAAAAGTTTCGGTATATTCATTTTGTTCACCTTTTTTATAGACGATGGGTGAGGAGATGCCAAACATATCACATGTGCTGGATGTATTTAAACCGTATGTCTGTTTTGGGGATATGCCTTCTGTGTCAAGCAAGTATTCGTAAATCTTTCTTTCGTCATTCAGTTTGATGGGATAGAAAGCTGACGGGTCCTGAAAGAGACTGCCGCTAAAACCGATGTCCGTCAGAAATCTTGTTACATAGATATCGCAGGCTTTATTCCATACAAGAGGATAGATTTCTGCGGCAGAAGGCATTTTGTTTTTGTCAAAATGGCCAAAAGCGAGGTGGAGAAGGTGATGGGCCATGACATAGGCCCATTCAGCGGCATTCAGGCGGGCATGTATATTGACAGAAATCTCTCCGTTTTTGGTGACGCAGGCCAAACTGCTATGATTGGATAAATGTGCATTTCTGACTGCAATTGTTCCATCTAACTGGGAAAACAGCGGGTGTGATTGGAGCAGGTCAAAGCCGGCATAAATGGGTTTTAAGCCATCCGGCATATTGTTTTCATTGTAATAAAATTTTCTTCTAAAATAAGCCATAAGGATACCTTTTTATTGCATATTGATTGCGGAATAAAAATTATTTGCCGTTGACCAGTCGGGGCAGATCACGGATGACTTCAATCATAAACCAGTCAGGGAGAGCGGCGTTGTCATCGGAAGCAACCACCATCTGGGCAATTTCGAAATTGATAGTAGATAAATCTTTGATCATACGCTTGGCACGATAAACGAAAGAGAGCATATTGCCGGAAATATCCTGTTTACTTTTTGGCAGTTCGGAAATGAGCCTTGCACGGAAGGACTGTGCAAGAAAATAAAGAATATCCCGGTCTTCAGCTTTTGAAGGCCATTTTGTTTTTTCAGCAATAATATCGTCAAGCATATGATGATTGGCAAGACTCTTTATGTAAGCAAGAAACATGCCGGCATGGGAAGGGGTAAGACAGCCATAGACAAGCATTTTCAGTACGTGGCTTGAAAGTTCTCTTTTACCGGCACCGTATTCTGTCAGGGCATCACTCAGCATATGCCATGATCTTGGTGTAGAGAAAGGCTCTTCTGTTTTGGGTGCTTCGGAAAAAAGATGGTCAGGCCGCTGGATAATGTAATCAATGACCCATGGGTGAAGCTGACTGCGCTGTGCCCACTTGATCCACTGTCTTGCATCAGCCTTCATCTGAACGTGGAACATTCGGTTGATCAGGGCAGAAGACATGGTTTTGACAATGGCAGAGTCCTGAATTCGGTTTCCGGCACCAACGACAATGCTGCCTTCCGGGAGGTGATATTCACCGATTCTTCTTTCGTGAATAAGAGAATAGAAAGCTTTCTGAACTTCCTGGGAACAGGCATTGAGTTCATCAAGAAATAAGACATAAGGCTCTTTGCGGGCAATCATTTTCGGAGGAAGAAATTCGGAAGTTTCACCTTTGATCTGCGGAATACCGATAATATCTTCCGGTGCTAGCTGACTGCCGAGAAGCGATACACAGGGCAAGCCGATTTCAGATGCAAATTGTTCCACAAGTGCAGATTTTCCGATACCCGGTGCACCCCAGATAAATACAGGCCTGCTTGGAGCAACATTGAGCAATATTTCCAGCAGGTCATCCTGTGTGACAGTAATTGGTAAATTCATAGAATCCTCTTTCTGGTGTTGTTTCAGGCAGTGATTTGACTGCGCTGCTGTTCATTATAGCGTTTTTTCTGGTTAATATGGCGAACTTTTGCTCTTGGATAATATTTGCTGCAGTGCTGACAGTACGTCTTATGCTCGGCAGCACGACCCTTTGAACATTCGCCGCGGCAGATATAAAATTTGCATGGTGTTTCTCTGTATTTGCTCATGGTATTTTCCTCCGGGGGCCAGTTAAATAATTGTCTTCTGGTCTGATAAAATGGGATTGTTAGGTGTTCTTTGATTAAAAAGTATAGCATTGATGAATGGAAAAAACATTGAACTGTTAGTTGAAAATGATAGAAGCTGGAAATTTGAGTGGATATTCAAGCAGGCCATCACATGTGGAAATGTGATGGCCTGCTTGGAAATGTAAGCGTTTTACAACAGTTTTATAAACTTATATTTGACTTTGAGAAATTATAGATTATGTTTTTTCAGGACATCCAGTACAAAATCTATGGATTGCTCACAGAGAGCAGCAATTTCTTCTGGTGATTTGTTTTGTGCATGATAGGAAAGAATTAGGGAAGTGAGAAGTTTGTCAGCACGTTCCTTTTCTTTAGTAATATCTTGTTCTGCTTGACGTAAACCATCTTCAAACCCTTCTTCATAACTAATCTCTTTCTCGGAAGCAATGTGTGCGGCACTATCATATTCTTTGAATAACATATCGGTAACCTCCGCTCTGTGTTCACGTAAAATATCGGCGAGGATGTCCTTTTCAATGCATTCAGTAATTGTTTCTTCTATTGCGTCACCCAGTGAAAGCCCATCAGAAATCTTTTTTCGAAGCGCAGCCACGAATAATGAATACTGATGGAGCAGCGGGCAGCGTTCCATGATTTGAGCGCTGTGTCCGGCATTGATATTAATCATATGGGCAGTAAATTCTGCGGATGAAACATTAGAAGCATTTGTTCCGGCCATGCTGTCTGTCAATTTGAGGATTACTTCGTCTGCGGCTTTCTTTAATCCGTTATAAAAGACATAATAGCGCGGAACAGGAATAGTCAGTAATTTACTGGAATACATGTCCAGACGATTCTTTTCAATAAATTTCTTTAATGCAGCACTGGTGTAAATCAATCCGCGCAGCGGCATATTCGGATTATAAGAACTTTGATGCTCAAACATATTCAGATTCCAGTCAAGCAGGAATGACAAATCATTTTTCATTCCCATATATAGGAAATCGTTCATGGTATAAAACTCCATGGCATCCGTCTCTTGATAATCACTGTCGTTAATGGCATTGTAAAGCGAAAGCGCAGCTTCTTTATTATTGAAAATAAATCGGAAAAGGCTGTCCTTGTATTTACGGTTGTAATAGGTATTTTCCTGCGACATTTATAGATTCTCCTTTAATTGTACTCAAAACTCACCGGTGGTGCAACTATTATAAATCGATTCTCTTAAAAAGTTTGTC
>OIWP01004130.1_pt1 | contig 10778 bp, 7 predicted proteins | sample 1587661 | NCBI WGS metagenome assembly OIWP01 (sample SAMEA3888899, study PRJEB22519) | human gut metagenome | biome: human gut; feature: human-associated habitat; material: faeces | place: Denmark | collected 2010 | reverse complement strand
ATCCTCGGACCATCCACAGCTTCGGGAAGAACCGGGTTTAGTACTTCATCCTCTCCCACTCCCAAAAAGGCACGGAGCTGGAACATCTTGGCATTGAGATCACTCTCTGCCTCCGTCAATGCTGCTTTCGCATTCAAAGCGGAAAGCTTCAACTGCAAGAGTTCATTCTCGGAAATTTGCCCCATTTTGCGTTTGGCAAGGGCTACTTCATAAAGGTGGTCGGCGTTTGTCTGGTTCTGTTTCGCCGTGCCAAGATTTTCTTTTGCCAACAAAAGATTAAAGTAATAAGTGATGGCACGCATCGTCACTTCTTCGGTAGCAGTGATAAAAGCTGCTTTCGCTTCGGCATAACGAACCGGTTCGATGCGTCTGTTCCACTTTATATTATTGACTCCAAAGATGGGTTGTGTAAGTTGTAATGTGACAGGAACCGACATAAAATGCCGGTCTCCTCCGGCTCCCAATTGCTTGATATAGTCGAGAGAGGAAGTCAGCGAGAGTTTACCACCGGTAAGCCAGATGTTTTGATCGATAGAAAGATCACCGGTAAGCCCCAATGTATTATTACGGACGAAACCGTAAGAACCGTCCGAATTTTGATAGGAACTATATGATTTGTTATAATTGGGCAGGGTTCCGGTCAAGTTGACTTCCGGCAGAAGATCGGCACGAAAGGTACGAAACTCCCAATAGGCCGTTTTCAATTCATTCAAGGCAACAGCAGCGTCAACAGATTGAATACGCGCCATAGCAATAGCTTCATTCAAGGTTATTTCCCTTTCCTTCTGTGCCGACAATGCCAACGGCAGGCAAACGGCAGCAAGAGCAAACAATATACTTTTCTTTTTCATTATACACAGTATTTTCCACTATGAGAGAATCAAACGATGTGCCAAAAAAGTAAAGTTTTTATTATCAACAGATTAGAAAACAAGAATAGTGTCCATTTTCGGACACTATGCCCAAAAGTGAACGTTCGATTATTCGCAGTAGTTAGGAAGGCGCACAGTGAAACGAGTGCCTTTACCTACTTCGGAGGTGACGGAGATGGTACCATTCAGACGTTCGATGATGGTCTGACAAATACTTAATCCCAAACCTGCTCCTTGGGTGAAATTATCGACTTTATAGAATCGTTCGAATATATGACGGATACCTTCTTCAGAAATACCGACTCCGGTATCCTCCACAAAGATGCGGGTATAGCCGGGAACCTCATCATCTTCATAGCCGAAAGTAATGAAACCGCTGCTCGTAAATTTAGCAGCGTTATTTATCAGATTATTCACGACTTGCTGCAAGCGTACATTATCTGTCGTGAGATATTTCTTATCACTTTCGGGCATACGCAACACCAGTTCTACTCCCGGTGGCATATTCAAGCGTTGAGAATCATGGACGGTCTTTAATAATAGCGGCAGGTTATGCTCGGCGAACATAAATTCCATGGTCCCCGATTCGATACGTGACAAATCAAGAATATCATTAATCAAAGCCAGCAACAGGCCACAATTCTTATTAATGGTTCCGATAAACTGGGCAATCTCTTCGCTTGTAAAACCACTCGTATCGCTTAGCAAATCGGAGAAACCTACAATCGCATTCAGCGGAGTCCGAATCTCGTGACTCATGTTGGCAAGGAACGCCGATTTCAGTTTGTCAGCCTGGAGGGCTTTATCACGGGCCTCTCTCATTTCCTGCTCGGCAGTCTTATATCGCTGGATACTCTGACAAACACCTAATATATTGTACAATGAATCTTGTGTCAATCCCGTGATTACGGAAGAACGATATTCCCACCATTCATACTCTCCGTTGACATTCCGCTGACGGAAGTTCAGACGGGTATTGGAATCTTCCCCGGTCAATGCTCTGTCAAACAACGGTCTTATTTCTTTCAAATCGTCAGGATGGATAGTGCGATCCATTTCATCACGGGGGATGGTAGTAACCGACTCATCGTATCCAAGACGTTTCAAGAAACCTTGCGGAAAAATGAAACAGTTCGTTTCCATATCAAACTGCCACGGATATATGGAGCTTTCGTCTACCGCCATATCAAAGAAACGTTTCTGCATTTCTTCATCCGAAATATTCCGCGCAGAAAGTGCCATACCGGTAATCGCGTCCTTTGAACGGATCGGAACTATTTCCCCCGACACCGGGAAGTACTTATCACTATGCACTTCTTTCATGAAAGCTCCCTGCGGTATCTCCACACTTTCTCCTTTAACAGCTACCTGCTTCAACATGGAATGAAGAATATCCTGACCGTCATAATATATCTTGAAGATGCTGCCTGCCATCATTCCTTCATAAAAACGCCCACCTGCCTCATACGGCAAATGAAGCATTTGTAATAAGGAACGGTTTGTAAAATGAATGTGCAAATCGGTATCATACGTTATCACACCATCACGGATGGAATGAAATACATTATCAAACTCATTACGCTGTTCCACAAGTTTGTTCTGCACGAGCAGACGGGTCTGTGCCTGAATCCGTCGTTTGGATTCACGCCGGTTGGCACGCATCAACCACACAATAGAAGCTATCAGCAATGCCAGGATAGACGGATAGAGCAGTATAAAAAGGTATTTATATTTCTCCCAATACGGTTCGTTAACGATGGTTCCGCTAGAGGCTACTTTATCGGGGTCAATATGAAAATAATCCAACTGTTTATAGTCATAGATGAATCCCTGCGTGATTTCTGTCACTCCTATTTCTTGGGGAGATGTACCTTTTAAGACTAAAGCAGCCCTTTGAGCTGCCGATAATGCCGAAGTATAGCTGTCGGCATCATAAGCGCCAAAAACTCCATTGGTCAATCCCACATTCTGGCTCGAAAAGACAGGAGCTTTTGAGTTTTTGCCAACAAATGAAAGGAAAGGCGACCATTTAGGAGCAACTACCAGACGTTCATAACTGTTACGAGGATAACAAATAGCGGCAATAATATGACTCGTTGTATAATTTTGAGTATTATAGACTTTCATTCTATAATCCGGATTATCTTTTTGAAAGATTTTCCACTCTTCTTCAAAATCTTCAAGGCCTTTGTTACTCAAAAAGCTGTTATCTATCACACAGACCACTTCTTTCCGCCGGGGAAATATCTTTTGCGCCTGACGCAATATGACATCAAAATCCGGATTGGCTGTGAACCCGCAAACATTGGGATGAGTAGCAAGCAGCTTCGTATCAGGATACTTAATACCGAAAAACACCACCGGAATCTGCAAAGGCAACGAATCTCCACACGCAAAAAGGGTATAAAAAGCTTCATCACTCGCAGTTACAATCAAATCTGTCTGCCTGTCGCGGGCACGCTGACAAAAACGACGCATGATTACCTTCTCGGAATTGAATGCCCAAAAATCTGCATCAAGATATTCCGTTGTTATGTTCACCTTCAAACCACTCTCTTTAAACCCTTTAGCCAAGCCCTGATTAAGGTCACTGTGCCAAGGAGTCTGCGAGGTGTAAGACTGTATAAAAAGGATATTGAATGTACGTTCCGCTGCCGCCGCCTGCGTAAGAACAGCAAAAAACAGAACTATAAACATACAATAGTAGCGTCGATTCATATAATTAAAGCCTGCGGTGTTTTCAATATTATGCCGACAAAGATACGTTAAATCTATTGAAAACAAATAGATAGCCCAAGTTTTTTATTCTTCGCGCAGCGCTTCGGCAGGCTGTATGCGGATTACCTGACGGGCAGGAAACCAAATACCTATAAGAATCATTAAAGACATCAGGAAGTAGGTTATGACAAATGTAATAAGAAAACGCACTACTCCCCACTCCATATACCCTTCAGTCAACTCCAGATGGCCGATATTATAACAGATGGCGGCGGCAGGCAAAGCAGCCAGAGTCAATAATAGCAATCCTTCTTTATTTAAACGTTGCCAAAGCTGCATCCGGCTGGACCCGACTGCTATACGAAGCGCAGACTCGGCACGACGGTGCTGCGTACGGAACCAGAAGGTGCCGACAATGCCCAACAGGATATTAAGCAATAAGAAGCCCATCATCCAGAAACGTACCTGTACCTGATTATAACTTCCTTGCTGGAAGTCATTCCGCAGATCTTCATAATCATGCACTTTCAGAATGAATAAGTTACCGACACTCAACTGGTTGGCGGACAATTTCATCAAATGTTCCGCAAAGTCTCTGGAAGTCCCCGGTTTCACCCGCAGACAAACTTCTACACTCGAAGGATAAAGTTCATCGTCAAGTTCGACCATTATCTTTTCAGGAAGTTCAATGGCTACATACCGGTCACTGTAGTTAGGCCAAAAGTCATTGTAACGCACTTTCTTCGAAACTCCCCCTATCTTGTACACTTTCGTAGAATCATCCACATCGACCATTTCTTTACCCAACAGCGTACGATCGCCTTTATAATCTTTGGGCCAGAAATTTTCACCAACAACGACATTGCCATTCTTTAAAGCTTGCACCAACGGCTGATAACCACGCCCATCAGCACTTTGATAACGGAAGACCTGAAAAAAGTCAGGGGTTACCGAACGTCGTAGCGGACTACTAACCAATGTATCGATACGCAACATACTACCGGAATTACTCCCGATATAGGGACGCGCATTATTGGATATTGAAACGGCCTCCACTTCCGGCAATCTCCGGAGACGATTGGTTAACTCGATAATATCTTGTCCTAAAGATGTACTCTTTTGCTCTTTCGAAAGATAATAATTACTCTTGTCGTTTTTCAGGCTTAGCTCCAAATAATACGTATCGGTAATATCAAATCCTACCGGTTCGTAATAAGTACGCGCTGTCACATACGTCCAGTCGACCACATACCACAGGACCACAAAAACAATTAATAGTTCTGACCATAACCATCCGTTTGACCGGCGCTCGTTCCATATTTGTTTTAATAGTTGCATTTTCTTTAGAATTTAGATGAGTTGAAGAATTATCTTTCGTTGATGGCATCCACAATATTGGTGCGAGTTACTCTCCATGCCGGAATGGCGGCACTTAATAAATTGAGTAGGAAGCAAGCCAGAAATGCCAGCAGGAATACGGTAGGATCGAACAGTAAGTCGACACACATGGTCCGCAAATCTTCCACCCCATTGGATACAAAGTCTACGGAGAAAAGCATTCCTCCCAAAAGGAAAGCGGCGACATAACTTAATACCAGTCCGAGAATTCCTCCGAACAGGGAATAAAGCATATTTTCGGATAGTACCTGCATCATAAGCTCCCGTCTGGGGGCACCAAAGGCTTTTCGCACTCCTATTTCGGAGATACGCTTACGCATGCGTGACAAAGTAAGTCCGGACAAGTTGACGGCAGGAACAATCAATAAGACAAGTAATGTCAGTATGTATTGCCGTACTGCTTCTTTCACAGCAGGAGGATTGTTGGCGGAATAGCGTTGCGCGGCTACGAAATAAGTATCAGGCTGTCCGCGATAGAGTAAATCGAAATTGGGATGCCCTGCCATAAAGATAGCCCGCAAGCGGTCTGCCTCCTGACGAATAGCCGGAAAATCGTCTCTCGATTTAGCCAGTATATAGACGGCAGTCATACCCATGATATTGTCATCGCCCCAAGTGGCTGTAAAGGCACTTGTTGAACTCAAAGGAATCCAAACTTGCGCATAGGCGTATTTCGCCAGTTTAGAGACCGGACGTACCACTCCGCAAACAATATAAGCCGAATGATTCAGAAGGAATGTTTTTCCAACCACTTCTGATGTTCCGAACAAACGGCGAGCCATATCTTCGGAAATCACAGCTTTTGCTGCTCCGGCATCAAAATCGGCATTATCATACGGTTTACCGGATAGAAACTCAAATTCAAATATTTTCCAGAAAGCATCGTCTGTTTGCAACACACTACAACTTTCCATCTCACCTGCCGGTTTAGCAGCCAGCATTGTTTCCTGCCAGATATTGGTTATGGAAACAACTTCGGGAATTGTCATTGCTTTGAAACAAGCCTTTGCCGTATTGTATCCGATAGGGCCATTGCTTTGCCAATTCACGTTGGACTTATTTTGAAGTCCGGCAAACCGGAAAATAAGCATCCGGTCACGATGGGTTTCCGGTGCAAAGGGAGCAATAGTCGCACGTAAAGTAATCACAATTACCATTATCATAGCAATAGCCAAAGCTGTACCAATAATGGAAATAGATGAAAGCAGTTTATTTTCTCCCAACAGATGGAATGCTTGTTTAAAATAGAGTTTTATCATGATCGTTACCAGTATAGAGTTCAGTATATTTCTTACTCGTCTCTTAGTGCTTCGGCCGGTTGCACTTTCATTGATTGCAGAGCCGGATACAACACGCCAAGAATAATCATTATCGCCATCAAGAGATATGTCAGTAAAATGGCTATCAGGAAACGGGGTACTGTAAATGCCATTTGTGATATATCCACCAGTTCAGTATATCCAATATTGAATGCAATCAATACGGCAGGAAGAGCCGACATGCTTAACAGTAACAAACCTTCCGTAATCAAACGATAGAATATGTTTTTCCGGTTAGCTCCCATCGCCATGTGTAAAGCGACTTCTCCCCGGCGTTGCTGAGTACGGAACCAGAAAGTACCGATCACTCCCAGAAAGATATTCAACAACAGGAAAAAGAGAATACAGAACTGGGTGCGCAATTCATTATCATTGTCTATCTCACTGGCTGTCCGGACTTTGCTTAATGGAGTGACATCAAGTATATAAACATTCCCTACCTGATAGATACGGTCGGCATCATTCATAAGACGTTCTACAAACCCATTGTCTACGCCTTCTCGAACACGCAGACTCAACTCAAGATAGGCTACATTTTCGACCGTTTCCATTTGTTCGTCAGAAAGATAAGTGCCGATATAGGTCCCGGTAAAAGGTTTTCCGGCAATATTATAATGATCGTAGCGAACGGGCTCTGTTAAAGCTGCAATACGAAAGTTGGTATCACTCATGCGAACTTCTTTACCCAAAAGGTCTTTTCCGTGGAAAGTAGCATCCGGATAATAGTCTGCAACATCGACAGGAACGATTATCGTATTTTTCTCCAGAGCTTTCACCAGACTTTCATAACCGGAACCATCGATATTCCGAAAACGGAACACTTTATAATATTCAGGAGTTGCCCAACGATCCATCGTACTTATCCAAACCGTGTCGTTATCCGGAAAACGGAAACTCGCTCCACTGCACCCTTCATTGTATGGAATACTGTTTTGAGAGATACAGACAGATTCAACTTCCGGATGACGGGACAAACGTCCGGCTATTTCCCTTAAAGCAGTCATATCATCCTTAACAGTCAGCTCCGGATTGAAATCGGTAGATTTATCGGTAAGACGGTTCATACGTAATACATACGTATTTTCTATATTAAAGCCCATTGGCTGATAATAGATATGCAAAGTGACATAAACCAAATCAACGATATACCACAATACGACAAACACCAACAATAGCTCAATCCATAGAAAAGCATTGCTCCGGCGCTCATTATATATTTGTTTCAATAACTGTTTCATCATTTCATCTTTGGTTTATTGCATCTACAATGTTCATTCTCGACACTCTCCAAGCCGGAATTCCGGCACTCAATAGATTTAATAACAGGCAGAAACAGAATGCAACGAGAAACGTCAACGGACTGAACAGCATATCAGTGGAAAGAGAAGTTTCCCCGGCAAGACCTGCATTCTCACTGTTACCGAAAAGGAATGAGTTTAACAGAAAAGTAGCTGAATAGCTCAATATCAGCCCCAGTACTCCTGCAAGCAGTGTCAATATCAGATTCTCCCAGAATACCTGTCGGAACAATTCGTTGGCAGTAGCACCGAATGCTTTCCGGACACCGATTTCCGTCATACGCTTCCGCATGCGGGATAAAGTCATACTACTTAGGTTGATAGCTGGAACCAAGAGGAGAATCACAATGATAAGAATGAATCGCCTGACAATGTGTTTCATATCCAGGTCTGTCCCCCAATGACGATAAAGGTAAGCAAATTGAGTATCCGGCTGACCACGATAAATCAATTCCATATCCTTCAGCTTACTATTGTAGACCTGACGATATTTTTCGACTTCAGCACGAATAGCCGGAAAATCGTCGGACGAACGTGCAAGGATGACCGCCCGCATAGGTCCCATCAGATTTTCTCTCCACGAGAAAGAAGCCAAATCTGTTGATGTATAGGGAATCCAGACCTGTGCATAAGAAGCTGTCGCCAACTTTGATACGTCTTTCACTACTCCTGTAATGGCATAATCGGCTTTGTTTAATTGGATGGTACGTCCTGCCACGTCAGTTGTACCGAACAGGTGGCGTGCCACACTGGCAGAAACCACTGCCTTGGACAGCCCACTCTCAAAATCGGCTTTCGTATATGGTTTGCCACACAAGAATTCAAAGCAAAAGACTTGCCAGAACGCTTCATCCGTTTCCATTTCATCTACACTCATCCTGCCTCCTCCGGGAAGAGAAGCGCGCATCTTATTATTAACGGAAGTAATGGTAATCGCTTCAGGTATTGTCAATGTCTTAAAGCATTCACGGGCAGTCGTGACAGACATCTGACTGCTGGCAGCATTATTGTGTTGCTCTTTATGCCGGGATGTCATTGCCTTGACATACAATGATCGTGAACGGTTAACCTCCGGCACGCAGTCTTTTATCCGTATCTGCAATGTCAGCACGATCACCATTATCATGCAAATAGCCAAAGCTGTACCTACCATACAGACAATACTAATAAGCCGGTTCTCTTTCAACTGGTAAAGAGCTTGCTTTATGTATTGCTTCCACATCTTCTTATTCTTTTTTTGATTTGATTTTACAGGAGTTCACAGAAGAATGTTCTACATTAGAAATTCCAACCTTTCTTTGTTACGTCTTTACACTTCAGGTTTTTGGAGTTGATTTTACCAACGCCATCCCGCTTAAAGAAAGCTGCATCCGCTTTACCGGATACAGTGATATTTCCTACTCCATCCACTTTGGCCTTGATAGTGGTGCAATCAACATTCAGCTTCATATTGCCTACTCCGTCAACATCAAGTTTCAATTCATCGCAATAAAGACTTTTCACGTTGCAGTTACCTACTCCATCAAGTTCGAAAGCTATATTTTTAAGTTTTAGTTCTTCTTTTGCATCGAAGTTTCCTACTCCGTCTATTTTCACTTTGCTCAAATCGGGAGCAGTGATATAGAAAGTCAGATTCTTGACATTCTTGGCATTTTTATCTTTATAAGAGATAACCAGAGTTCCATTTTTCACTGTTACCTTTGTCTTCTCTACAAATTCAGAAGGACCTTCCAGACGGCAGGCACATCCTGACGATTGAGTAAAAATAATATTCCCGACAGATTGCAGGTTTATGGCAGAAAACTCGTCTACATTATAATCTTTACTCACATTTTGTGCCGATAGCGAACAGAAAGCAACACTTAACAGGACAGCTATCGCAACGATGAAAATATTCTTTGTCATGATGATTTTTAATTTAGAGATACATTAATCAATTTTTCCATTTAGTTCTAATCGTAAGAGGCCGTTTCTATTGTACCTGGCGTCCATCGAAGAAACGAATAGTGCGCGAAGTCTGCTTCGCCTGTTCTTCATTATGGGTAACCATCACGATAGTACGTCCGTCTTCCTTATTCAACCGATGAAGCAGTTCCATTACTTCAGCTCCCATCTTTGAATCCAGGTTACCGGTCGGCTCATCGGCAAGGATTATTTCGGGATTACCAATAATCGCACGGGCAATAGCTACACGTTGGCACTGCCCACCGGAAAGTTGTGTAGGAAAATGTCTCATACGATGGCTTAATCCTACTTTTTCCAATACCTCTTGTGCCAACCGCTTTCGCTCACTACTGCCAACACGGCGATAAAGTAAAGGCAACTCCACATTATCCGTCACATTTAACGAATTAATCAGATGAAAAGACTGAAACACAAAACCAAGCGTTTTATTACGGAAAGCGGCCAGCTCTTTATCTTTCATACCCTCTGTATGTGTACCGTTTATCTCTATTGTCCCTGCGGTAGGGGCATCAAGCAAACCCATAATGTTCAGTAAAGTCGATTTGCCACAACCGGAAGGTCCCATAATGGCCACAAATTCTCCCTGTTTCACGTGAAGGGACACATCGTTCAACGCTGTTGTTTCGACCTCTTCGGTGCGAAATACTTTACTTAAATGCTCAATTCTTATCATGATTCAATCTATTTACGAGTAAAACTTCACGTTGAACATACCATTATCATGCCAAAAGGCATTTTACACTAATTATCAACACATTACCAAAATATACTTTATACCACGTGTCAAATAATTAGACAATCGTGTCTTATTTTTTGACATCCCGTTCTTCCCTATTTTCCTCTATACAGCTGAAAACAAACACTTTCCGACTTTGGCACGACATTCGTTCCTCTGGATGCAAGATAAAACAAAAAATGATGATATTAAAGCGATATTCCATTCTATTGAGCATTTTAACATCCGGCTTGCTTGTCAACGGGCAAAACCGGGAATGGAGCCTTCAGGAGTGTATTGATTACGGCGTGGAGAAAAGTCTTTCCATGCAACAACGGGAGCTACAAAATAAAAACGATAAACTGGACGTGCGGGATGCCACGCTCTCGCTCCTACCCTCCGTTAGTGGGATTTCTCCCGGCGTCAATTACAGTTTCGGTCGGGGAATTGACCCGGAAACCAACACGTACACGAATACCCGCTATATGTCGGT
>OIWP01004129.1_pt1 | contig 10780 bp, 10 predicted proteins | sample 1587661 | NCBI WGS metagenome assembly OIWP01 (sample SAMEA3888899, study PRJEB22519) | human gut metagenome | biome: human gut; feature: human-associated habitat; material: faeces | place: Denmark | collected 2010 | reverse complement strand
AGACTCAAAATCTTGCGGAGGTGACTTCGTGTGGGTTCAAGTCCCACTATCCGCATTCAAAAACCCAGTAAAATCAAGGGGTTTAGCGATTAGAGACATTTACTTTTCTTACTATTTTTGTTACTATGGTTTCGTAAGAAGTAAATGTTTCTTTTTTTATACTCTCCCAGCACATTCCATGAATTTGCTCTTTTCTTCCATGGAACTCACATCGTATGTATAATTTTCTTCATTTACTTTTTTCGTATGACCCAACAAAGACGCTGCTACTGTTCCAGATACACCGGCACATTTCATATTAGAATTCAATGTTCTTCTGATAGCATGGATACTTTTCTTGTTATGGAATTCTGCTGTTGTCGTGTTATTAACTGCACAGTCTGATATTCTTGAAGCATACACTCTTCCCCTGTCATCTTGAAAAACATACTCGCCTAACCAGCCATTCTTAAATTCAAACTCTTTTACTTTTCTTAATACCCTTGCCATATCATCTGTCAATGGAATAACTCTGATTTTATCATTTTTCGCAGAAGAAATATAACGTTCCTTTTTCAAACGGCTATTCTTTATTCCAAACTTCTTAATGAACTGGGCGAATGATCATCTGAGTCGGCGAATTGCCGAGTCAGAACATGAAACTGTCCGTCAGCAATGGAATAAAGCTTCTCTTGAAAAGAGTGTATCAGAAATTCACGAACGGCAGCAGGACAAAGAAAAGCACACCTAAAGGCGTTTCTCCCTTAAGTGTGCTTCTATTATTCACGTTAATAGTCAAATATAAAAAGCATAATTACTTTTGGATGGGCGGTGTATCCATCATCTCAGGTACTCTTTTCAGAGTGCGTCGGGAACCATTTCCGACCTCAAAAATAACTATGCTTATTATCAATGTATGTTGTTTACATTTATACTATTCATTTTCGTCATTGTCAATATTTGCGTTTTTTATTCTTCCACTGTACAAACGTCTACTTATCTTTGAATCTTGGATATCATACATCGAAGAAACATATAAATATTGACCATCTTTTTCCAACTTTACTCCAACCAATACATTCTTAGAATACTTTTTTATAAACTCAATACTTTTATCATTTTCATTAGGATTAACACCTACATAATCTGGATTTTCTATAATCTCCGGAAGATAATCAATATACTTTAAACAATTAAAATGTTTTCTTTTAACCATATGTGCTGGTAAACCTTTTGACCTAAATATGTCTAAATGTCTAACTCTTCTATATCAATACTTAACAATTCATTATATCGCAAATCATATTTTCCAACTTTTATCAAGTCATTCTTTTCATCCATATTGGTATTTTCCGTTTCTATATATTATGTTTATTATAACATATATCCATTTATAGCCCAATCCCTTCTGCCTTTACATTATTATAAAACGGCAACGCTCCCAACCAATACTCGAACTGATCTTTTGATTTAGGTAGAGAATTTGTCATACTGATTATTCTCTCAGTGTCGAGTTTATAACTCTAACGTCAATAGAGTTTATTCCTCTTAGACAAATATCTTTGAGGTGAATTTCTATGGATTACAAAGAACGCATACGTGCATTACGTGAAGATAATGATTATACGCAATCCCGTATTGCAGGATTACTTAATATTGGACAGAACACCTATGCTGATTATGAACTTGGCAAAACACGAATCCCTGTAGACTCACTTATTAAGTTGGCTCAGTTCTATGACGTAGATATGAATTATATCACTGATATCAGCAAGACCGTTCACAAATTTCCTAAAGAAAAACAGCAACTGGCAGCAGTAAATAAACGTAAAAAAATAGTCATACCAGAACACACTCTTCACTGCTGCCAGTTTTATCCCATCCAATTATCTAAATTGAATAGCCTCGATCCTAAGTTCCTGGCCTACGGTTCCAAGAGTAGCTACTCCATCGGCTCTTGTCCAGTCTGTCCATCCGGAGTTCTGGATATGAACACGATATTCAAAGTCACCTTCAAAGCATAAGCATTCGATACGTTTCTTTTCGCCTACGGTTCCGATAATCGTATCTTTGGTAATCATGCCGTAATCCACCCATCCTTTGCTCTGTACGTGCGGTTCGACGGAGAACATGGATTTCTTAATCTCCAGTGCTTCCATCTGCAGTCCTTTTCCGGTCGTACCAGCCCACTCTCCGTTGTTGGCCCATTCTGACCAGCCAATACTCTTCTGGTGGACTCTGTACAGATAGAAAGATTCCTTTCCGGTGATCCGGATCGCTTCCAGTCTTCTGTTCTGTCCGGTGGTTCCGATCAGTGTGTCCTTCTTGATGTTCTTGTATTCTTTATTACCGATTTCTTTCATATGAACTACAACGCCTCTACTTGCACCGTTACTTATATTGTACTTCCGGCAATAGCACACCAACGGAGACAAAAAATGTTCATATCCTTAGGTAGCAATAAAATATTTATCTGTTTCTTCTTTTATAAATTACAATTTCTGTTACCACTGCAATTCCAAACGCACACAACATTACCAGCCATAAATCCATACGATTTTCATCACCTGTTTTTGGAGATTTTCGAACTTCCTTTGAATTATGCCCCGGCTTTTCTACAATTGTATTTTTCGGAATTTCCTGTTTTCTATACAAAATAGTCTGATCTGCATTTTCGATATCTTCTTCTTTTGCGATCAAGTGTTCTTCTTCATCATAAAGCCTTTCGAATACTACAACTGATTTTCCAGCCAACCTGCGTGCATCCAGTTCAAATGTCATCTCAATCGTTCCTTCTTCATTTTCTGGAACAAAAGATATCCCGGCAGTCACTCTTTTTCCATTTTCATCAAGTAATTCTTTTCCGGTTTCTTTATCCATCAAAACACCTTTCAAAACATAGGTTTCATCTGGCAACAGATTCTTATAAGTTATCTGATCTATGATTTTTTGCTTTTCCTTTGCCTCTCCTTCTTGTGTCTTTGAGTTCTCGTCCAACGCTTTTGTAGCAATTTCCGGGAAATAAATGCTTTGTTCTTTCTCTTCCGGGTCTTTATGCTCTGCTATGCTCTTACCGTCTGCTTTGATTTCTTCATACACAACTATCGTTTTTCCGCACAGCTCATCGGCGCTGATTTCAAATCCAAGCTCTACACTTCCTTCTGATTTTTCCGGAACAAATTCTAATGTCCTTTCTTCACTCACCGGATTTCCCGTTTCTTTTTCTACGATCATTCCGTGCAATGTGTAATTTCTACCCGGCAGCAGATTCCTATATTTTACAGTATCAAGCAGTTCTACAGTTCCATCTGCCAGTGCATGATGCGTTTCTGTCTCTTTATTAAGCGCAACCGTTTCCACCTCTGGTACATACATAGTCTGTTCTTCATCTTCCAGATCCGCATGTGTACCATATAATTTCTCGCCATAATAAAGCTTTTCAAATGCCACCAGTATCTTCCCGCCGAGATTCGTTCCATCAAAATTAAATTTTACATCTACCGATCCATCCGTATCTTCCGCAACAAACTCCACACTTGATGTTATCTTCTCACCGTTTGCATCTTTTACTGCCTTTCCGGTATCTTTGTCCATTAAGATTCCTGTAATCTTATATTTCTTTCCTTTCTTTAAATTATGATATTCTACCGTATCGGTAATCTGCATATCCTTTTCAGACTTTATAATATGTATTCCCGTTTGATCGTCTTTCACAGAAGTCTTCAATTTTGGAAAATGTATCATCTGACTGATATCTTCAATATCTTTATGTACCGCGATCAGCTCCTCGTCCAGATAACACTCTTCAAACACTGTAATATTTTTTCCTGCTAATGTATTTCCATCGAAATTAAACTCTACTTCCACACTGCCTTTTGCTGTTTTAGGAATGAATTTCTGCAATCCGAATATTTTCTTCCCTTTTGAATCCAGAACAGGCTCCCCCGTTTTGTGATCCATCAGTGTTCCCTTCATGACGTATTCTTTTCCCTTTTTAAGGCCTGTATAAGTAACCGTATCTATCACCGTTACACTCTCATCCGCATTAGAATAATGAGTTCCTGTCTCTTCATCCTTCGCCACTGTAGAGATCACAAGATCAGGATTCATAATTGTTCCCAAGTCTAATATATAATTGTCACGGGAAATTTTAAATGTTCCTTTGTACAATGCTTTGTCCACATTTTGTCCACAGCGTAGTTCTTCCATTTTATAAGTATCATAAGGAAATGCACCATTATCATCATTTACTTCCGACATCTCTCCGCCGCTATTAAGCCCAAACCAAATTCCGCTTTCTGCCTGACCTGTATTGGTATTTTCACTGTGTTTTACATAATTGGAGGCCGATGAAAAATATCCATTCGCATCTGTCATAATCATGTGGCTCTCTCCCGTCGTTACAGATGTGATTCGAAACGGAATTCCTGCCATAGATTCTTGTGTTTCTTCATCTTTCTTCTGAAATTCTATATCTCCTCTGAATATACGATCCGCAATTTTATATGTATTGCCTCCCTGTATCTTCGCAAGATTTCCGTCCTGTATAATTTTAGTCAGATAATATGTGCCCTCTGTTTTCCCTTCTACACTTTCTATATACGCTCCGTCCAGTGAATATCCTTCCGGTGCTTTTGTCTCTTCAATACTGATCGTTCCAAGCGGAAGTACCGGAATCTTTCCATCTTCTGCATAATAAAAATCATCCCCGCTAATTTGATAATCTTTATTCAATCTGCTTTCATAGCTATCTTTTTCTTTTTTCGATTTTAAGACCCAGGTTCTGTCCGGCGTTTTTGGAAGTGTAGCCTGATCATATATGCCTGCATAATAACATACGGTAAATTCGGCACCCTCCAGACTTCCTGCCCCATGTGATTTTCCTGCTTTATATTCCTGATCAATCTTTTCAAGAATAAGTTCCATATCCGAGTACACCGGCACATCCTTCACGTTTACAGAAACAGTCTGGCCGGAAACAACAGTCACAGGATAAACCGTTTCATCCAGCCGGTATCCTTTCGGTGCTTTCTTTTCTTTCACATAGTAAGTTCCCTCTTCAAGTTCTACAGTGTTAGAATTTCCTTCTTTATCCGTCGTAAATGTCGCTGCTTCATTGGTCGCCGACCGATCTTTGTAAATTCCATAGCATGCGTCTTCCAGAGAATACTGTGGATTCCCATTCGTAAGCATCGTCTGTGTTTTCCCCTTTTTTAATTTCGCATAGCCGCTGTAATTTCTGTAGATCAACGCAGAACCACTGATTCTCTGATATCCGATCAGTCTTCCGCCACTGTCTTTTGTTACGCCATCCGTCGATCCTGTAACACTGGTACAATACAGATTCCCCATCACTTCGCCGGTAACTTTATTAACTCCGGTAACCGTATATCTGTATGTATACTCCTGGCCAACATACGGAGCCGCAGCTGTGTGATCCGCACAGCCACCAGTAGCTGTTACTCCAGCCAGGATTCCGGTAAATCCGCCTATCGTTACACTATGTACGGTATGTCCATTTCCCCCATCTACAGCAGTGATTACACAATTTCCGGTAAACACATCCCCTGCTTCCGGTTTATTATAATTTCCACGTGTCTGTCCTGTTCTTACTGCTCTTATTTTCTTATCTTCTTTACCGAAAGTAACTACAACTTTCTTCTCCAATTCCATAGCAGTGACGTCTCGCCAGAAACATTTTCCCTGCACTTCTGATACATCTTCCAACTCATAATTTCCGTCTTTATCCAACACATGTACTGCAATATCTGTTTCTTTCGGGGATTCGGCCTGTACGCGCACACACATTCCCTTTGGTACTTCTATCACACTTCCGGATGTAATCTCCTGCGTTCTTTCTGCTGTATCTGTCACTGTTACTATTCCTTCTCCAACAACTTCAAAACTCATCTTTTTTGCAACTTCTCTGGCATCTGCAGAAGTCTTTGACACACCAAAAACAAACATCTGACACAATAAAATTCCTGCCATCAAAGAAGCTGCGGCCTTTTTGCCTCTATGCATCTTTGTCATATGTTTCCTCACTTTCTTTTTTCATTTATAATATTAATCCGACCGCTGTCACTACCTCCCTTCAAAAAACAACGTTCATTTTACCGGATTACTTTCTTACATATTTACAAATATAAATGGATTGTCTGGCAACATCATATAAGAATTCTGATCTGCCTTTTTTGAACATTTATTGATATTAAAGACTGAATAACTGAATGTCATTCAAGTATTTTCGTATATAATACAACACAGGTTCTAAGAATGTCAATCCCTAAAACCTGTGTTATTAAATTATTATTTAGCAGTATATTACTTTTTAAAGTGAATCTTCCGGGAAAAGTGCATCGTCTACTGCTGTAAGATCTTTTTGTGGAATATAATAAGCTCCGTCTTTATCAACTTTTACATTGACAGTTACAGTAGTCTTATCACCGTATGTCGGATTATTCATTTTTTCATCCATAAGTTCATACATCTTTTTCATGATCGCTTCATTCAGTTCTTCATCACTTGGGACATATTCGATATTTGAATATGTATCTGTTACCCAATTGTCAAGTTCTTCAGATACTGTGGAAAATGCTGTAAATGGCTGAACTTCTACGGATACCTTAAATTCATCATCTCCAGCTTCTTTTGCCTCTCCAACCTTATAATTGGCAGATTTTAACATTTTTTCAAAAAGCTTACGATAATTAGCCTTCAATTCATCTGAAACACCTGTTTCATCAAATCCGGCTTCCTTCATACTGTTATCAAGATTTGTCTCGTATTCTTTCTTTGCCTCTTTTTCTGTGGAGTCTGTTATTTCTGCATATTCTTTAAATTCTGCCTTGTAACCGGCATCCAGTGCAGATTTTACATAATCCTTTGCTTCATCTGTCGTCATGCCTCCACATCCGCACAACACAAGCATTACTCCTGTCAGCATTGCTGCCAACACGCCCCGTTTCCTCATAAATTTATCCTCCTCTAAAAAGTGATAGTATCTTTCCATTATCAGAAAGATACTATCATTATACCAGATTTGTTCACACTGGAAACTATTCTTTTATCAGCTTTTTCCCAATATCAAAGCAATCAAATGTAGCAAAATAATCTGCCGGCGTCTCCGCTCTTCTGATCAGCTGTGTAGATCCATCCTCTTTCAGAAGAACCTCTGCGGATTTTAATTTTCCATTGTAATTGTAACCCATAGAGAAGCCATGTGCTCCCGTATCATGGATCACCAGTATATCTCCCATATCAATCTTCGGAAGCATACGATCGATTGCAAATTTATCATTGTTCTCACACAAAGATCCTGTCACATCATATTTGTGATCGCAAGGTGTATCTTCTTTGCCCATTACTGTAATGTGATGGTAAGCTCCGTACATTGCCGGACGCATAAGGTTAACCGCACATGCATCTACACCAATGTATTCTTTATGTGTATGTTTCTCGTGGATTGCAGTTGTAACCAGGCATCCATAAGGTCCCATCATGAAACGTCCCATCTCTGTATAGATTGCGACATCTCCCATACCTGCAGGTACCAGTACTTCTTCGTATACACGGCGGACACCATCACCGATCGCACGAATATCATTCGGCTCCTGATCTGGTTTGTAAGGAATACCTACACCACCGGACAGGTTGATGAATTTGATGTGTACACCTGTTTCCTTCTGAAGTTTTACCGCAACTTCAAACAGTACTTTCGCAAGCATCGGATAATATTCATTTGTTACGGTATTACTTGCAAGGAATGCATGGATACCAAATTCTTTTGCTCCTTTTGCTTTCAGAATTTTGAAAGCTTCAAATAGCTGTTCAGTTGTCATTCCGTATTTTGCATCTCCCGGATTATCCATGATATCATTACTGATCTTGAACATTCCGCCCGGATTGTAACGACAGCTGATAGTCTCCGGAATATGTCCGATTGCTTTTTCAAGAAAATCAATGTGTGTGATATCATCCAGGTTGATGATCGCATTCAGCTTATCTGCCAGTACGAATTCTTCTGCAGGTGTATCATTCGAAGAAAACATAATATCCTCTCCTGTTGCCCCGATCGCATCGGAAAGCATCAGTTCTGTATAAGAAGAACAGTCACATCCGCATCCGTATTCTCTTAAAATATTGATCAGAAATGGATTCGGTGTTGCCTTTACTGCAAAATATTCTCTGTATCCCTTATTCCATGAAAACGCTTCTTTTAAGGCTTTCATATTCTCACGCATTCCTTTTTCATCATATAAATGAAATGGTGTCGGATATGTTTTGATTATCTCATCCAACTGTGCTTTTGTTACAAATGGTTCTTTTTTCATCAATCTCTGTTCTCCTCTCGTATCGATAATAATTTTATCTCATTCGCAAGTGCTGTCTTGTATAATTCCACAAAGTTTTTTTGTCCGGAATAAAGACACGTATTCATGCTTCCTTCTCCGTATTCACCTGTCAGTACATATTTGGAGTCAGCAATGACTCCGACCTGCATTCCTCTGCTCTCTCCGAGATATACTTTTGCATTGTGGAAAGTTGCCGGCTGATCCGTAATGATCACAACCTTTTTTCTCGCTTCCATCAGTGCATCCAGTTCCCGGATCAGAAGTAACAGATAATTTCTTGTACAGCTGATATAAACTCTCTGATCTACCTGCGATAACAGATTTTTTATCTTATTCAGTATATTCTCTGCGCCTTCGATCGTAATATATCCTTCTGCGTATGCTTTTTCCGATGGCATATGTTCCTGCAGCCATCTTGCGGATTCTTCCAGCTTGCGGACACGATTCTTGCAAAACTCGTTGAGCGGGACAGGCACATACTTCCTGGTACTTGCCTCTTCCACAAGATATGCCGCACCTTTCTCTGTCATACTTGCCAGAGAATTATATGCATTAGACCTGGATATTCCTGTCTGTTTTGCAACCTCATACCCTGTTACCTTTCCCTCTGTCAGCAGGCACTGATAAATGCTTGCCTCCTGTCTTGTAAGTCCGAATTCCATCAGGCGCTCTGTAAATGATGTCTGTTCCATCTTAATCATTCACCTCTGGGTTCATTAGTAGTTCTCTACAGGAACACTATAAGTGAATTTTCTCTGTATGTCAAGGAGAATCTTTCTCAAAAACAACTGGAAAACAATCAAAAAAACAGAAAGCTTCAGACCCGAATATTTCAAGCCCCTTTGCTTTCTGTTTTTCTATACCAAAGTATGCAAGAGAAGTTGCCGGTGACAAGTTCTCTGTATTGCCATGCTCATTTATAATCTTCTATTTTCTGTCATCTACCATAGCGATTCTCATCATATTGCTTACGGTTCTGTTCTCAGATACATTCGTAGATGGAATTCCAAGTGTTAACACAACCATATCTCCTGCTTCTGCAAGCTGTTTTGCACAGATCAGATCGATCGCATTATCACAGATATCTTCTGTTGTGTATACTGCAACTGATTTCAGTGGTCTGACACCCCAGTTGATCTGCATTCTTCTCAGCGTTGCTTCATCTGGGCTGATACCGATAATACCTGTCTTTGGTTTGAACTTAGATACAACTCTTGCTGTAGCACCGGATACAGTAGGTGTTACGATACATTTTGCACGAAGGTTATTTGCTGTTGTTACCGTCGCATGTGCAAGTGCGCTGGATGCGCTCTTAAGTCTGTGTTCTCCAGCTTTTCTGAGGATCATATCATAGTCCAGGTGTTCCTCTGTATTCTCAACAATGTGAACCATCATCTGCAATGCTTCTAATGGATATTTACCCTGTGCGGTCTCTCCGGAAAGCATCACTGCATCTGTTCCGTCGTATACCGCATTGGCAACGTCTGTAACCTCTGCTCTTGTTGGACGTGGGTTACGCATCATTGAATCCAGCATCTGTGTAGCCGTGATAACCGGTTTGAAGTTATCGTTACATTTCTGGATAATTGTTTTCTGAAGGTATGGAACTTCTTCGGCAGGAATCTCAACACCAAGATCACCTCTGGCTACCATGATTCCGTCTGCACAGCGAATGATCTCATCGATGTTCTTGATTGCCTCAAAGTTTTCAATCTTAGCAATAACCGGAATATATGGAGCTTTACATTCTCTTAAGAATGATTTGATCTCCAGGATACATTCTGCATTTCTTACGAAAGAAGCAGCGATAAAGTCTACGCCCTGTTCTACACCGAATTTCAGATCGTCACGATCTTTGTCTGTGATAGCCGGAAGACGGATTGCTACGTTCGGTACGTTAACACCCTTCTTCTCTCCAAGTTCACCGCCATTGACAACTTCACAGTTGATGTTATTGCCCTTTTTATCTTTTACCTTCAGCTCGATCAGACCGTCATCGATCAGGATTGTGCTTCCGGCTTTGACATCTTCTACCAGACCTTTATATGTAATAGATACGATCTTATTGTCTCCTACGATCTCATCTGTTGTCAGGGTAAATGTCTCGCCTGCTTCAAGCTGTACTTTCTTTCCGTCTTTTAATACACCTGTACGAATCTCAGGTCCTTTTGTATCCAAAAGGATCGCGATTGGTTTGTTCTCTTCCTCGCGGATCTTCTTTAACATATCCATACGACCTTTTTGCTCCTCATGATCACCATGAGAGAAGTTAAATCTTGCGATATCCATTCCATTCTGGACTAACTTTCTCATCAGAGATTCATCGTTGGTATTTGGTCCCATTGTACAGATAATCTTTGTTTTTTTCATATTTTCCCTATTCCTCTCTTAGTTATTTAACATGTGTATGTGTGAACAAATGATCCTGGCAATATTCATAATTGCCA
>OIWP01004125.1_pt1 | contig 10789 bp, 8 predicted proteins | sample 1587661 | NCBI WGS metagenome assembly OIWP01 (sample SAMEA3888899, study PRJEB22519) | human gut metagenome | biome: human gut; feature: human-associated habitat; material: faeces | place: Denmark | collected 2010 | reverse complement strand
CAAGGAGCCGGTGCGCCAGGGTCTCGTTTCCATGACCGGCACCTTTTGGGACACCGTCGTCGTGTGCCTCATCACCGGCCTCATGTTGATGACCACCCTGATCGCGAACCCGGAGCTTTCCACCGCCGTCGCCAATGGCACCATCTCCTCCGGCGCGGGCCTTGCGACCGCCGCCTTCGAGAAAATCCCCGTATTCGGACCGTTGGTACTGCTAGTGGGCCTGCTCACCTTCACCTATTCCACCATCCTCGGGTGGAGTCAGTACGGCAACCGCGCGATCAGCTATCTGCTCGGGAAGAAGGCGGTGCTTCCGTACTACATCGTGTTCCTGCTGTTCGTGTTCTGGGGCTGCATGATGGTCGGCGATGCGTCGAACAGCGCCGCGGTTTCCAATTTGAGCTCTACGGTGTGGGATTTCGCTGACGTGATGAACGCGCTCATGGCCATTCCGAACTGCATTGCGGTCCTCGGCCTGTCTGCCGTTATCGCGCGCGAGACCAAGCACTATGTCTACGATGGCAATTTGGAGGAAGTCGACGACACCGAGATTCCGCAATACGACGAGAAATAGCGTTGCCTCAATTCGCTATGAGAGCCGCGAGAAAGCGGATCTATCTGGGTGAACGGCGTAAGGGCTTTTAGCTCGCGGAAGCCGCCCGCGCTCAATACCCTTAGCGGTGGGCTTTGCCCGTCCAGACGCACATGACCATGCATGCGATCGCGGCATATGCCCAAAACGTGTGCTTCTTCATAGGGAAGGCTCCTTTCGTTGTGCCAGCGTGAAATGATGCTCTTGAAAAGAGTAGAAGTCAACAGTGGCTGACATTTCATACGAGAAAGCCCTCGGCGGCTTGCATTTCTGCAGGCCGGCCGAGGGCTTTCTGCGGTTGAGCGGCGCAAGACCTACGCCGTTGAGCCGCCTCAACTCGACCCCGATCCTGCGCAACAGGCATAGCAGTGATTCCCGAAGTGGATTTCGCGCGCAAGGGGAATCGACGGGTCTGCTGCCATGTCGGCGATGGTGAGGTCGTTTTTGCATGGCATGCCGACCGCCTGGTTGAAGTCGCAGTCGTATAAGGTGCCGTCCCACGACACCGAAAGCTGCGTGCGGCACATCATCGCCGGGACGGTTTCCTCGTTGAATGCCCCGATCAGCGTGTTCATGTAGCGGTCCATGTTGTTCGTCTTGAGCAGTCGCTCGCCAAGAGCTATGCCGAGATCCTGCATCTTGAGTGGGGCGCCAAGGTGACCATCGACCGCACCACCGGTAAGATCTACGTCTACCGTCTGGAGCCGATCGACGATTCCATGGACGAGGAGGGCAACTTCACCGAGTTCGAGGAGATCGACGTCACTCCCAAGAACACGAGCCGCATCGCCGCCCAGCACGCCAAGGCCGAGATCAACGCCATTGTGCGCAACTCCGCCCGCGAGCAGATCTACGAGGAGTTCTCCGGCCGCATCGGTGACCTCATCAGCGGTACCGTGCTTCAGTCCACTCCCGACTTCACGATCGTCAAGATTCGCGAGGGCGTCGAGGCCGAGCTTCCGCACTTTGACCAGCGCCGTTACGAGAACGAGCGTAACGAGCGTCCGATGGGCGAGCGCTACCTGCACAATCAGCACATCAAGGCCGTGATCATCGACGTTCGCGACCCCAACTCCAACTTGCAACCGGTTCGTGGCGAGCACAGCCGTCCGCCGATTGTCATCTCCCGTACCCACCCCGAGCTCATGCGTCGTCTGTTTGAGCAGGAGGTGCCCGAGATCTATGAGGGCACCGTCCAGATCAAGTCGATCGCCCGCGAGCCCGGCCAGCGCTCCAAGGTCGCCGTCCACTCGCTCGACGATCGTCTGGATCCGGTTGGCGCCTGCGTCGGCCCCAAGGGCAGCCGTGTTCGCGCCGTCGTGGGCGAGCTCCGTGGCGAGCGCGTCGACGTCATCCTGTGGGATGCCGATCCGGCCGTCTATGTCGCCAACGCCCTGTCGCCCGCCAAGGTCACCCGCGTTCTCATCGACGAGGAGAAGGCCTATGCCGGCGTCATCGTGCCCGACGACCAGCTGTCCCTCGCCATCGGCAAGGAGGGCCAGAACGCCCGCCTCGCCGCGCGCCTGACCGGCTGGCACATCGACATTAAGTCCGAGACCCTTGCCGCCGATATCCTCAAGAACGTTCCCGTTCACGAGGAGCCCGCCGCCGACCTGATCGGTGACGAGGAGGACGAGGACGTCCGTCGCTGCGAGTTCGTGTCCGAGGACGGCATCCAGTGCCGCAACCAGGCTCGTCCCGGCTCCCGTTTCTGCGGTGTCCACGACACCGACGCCTTCGATGATGCGGAGGACCTGATCTAGCGCGCGGTCGCGCCGGGCAGGTCCCGGCGCATCCCCCACGCTTGTTCAGTCTCTAGGCACCCAAGGTGCCAGAAAGGGTAGGTGAAGTCATATGGCAAAAGTCCGTGTGTCCACCCTGGCCAAAGAGTTCGGCATGACCTCCAAGGAACTGATGGGTCATCTCGCCGAAATGAAGATTCCCGCTAAGTCCGCTTCCTCCGCCCTGGAGGACGCCTACGTCGCTATGGTCCGCAAGCAGCTCGCCTCGGTGATCGAGGCCCGCGCCCAGGAAGTCGAGGCCGCCAAGCTGGCCGAGGAGCAGGCCGCTGCCGCCGAGGAGGCAGCACGCGCTGCCGAGGCAGAGCGCGAGCGCATCGCCGCCGAGAAGGCGCGCGAGGAGGAGCGCCGCCAGTTCGCCGCCGCCCAGGCCGCCGAGGAGGCCGCCCGCGCCGAGGCCGAGGCTAAGAAGAAGGCCGAGCAGGAGCGTCTTGCCCGCGAGAAGGAGGAGGCTGCCCGCGAGGCCCAGCGCCGCGCCGTTCCCGCTTCCGATTCCGGTTCGCGTTTCCGTTCGCTGCTCGACCAGATCGCCGCACAGGAGACCGTGCTCAAGGAGAAGAAGGACGCCGAGGAGAAGGCCAAGGCCGAGCGCGCTGCCGAGCGCGGCAACCGTCGTGGCGGCAACAACGACCGTCGCGGTGGCCGTCGTAACGATCGCAACGCCTCCGACAACAACTCCGAGCGCAACGCCTCCGAGAACCGCCCGCACAGCCATCGCACCAACGCCAGCAACAACGTCGCTGCCGGCATGGACTTCCCCAACCCCGACAAGCAGGGCAAGGGCAAGAAGCGCAAGGGCGGTCACAACAACGAAGAGGACCACTACAGCCGCATGGCTCGCGAGGCCGAGGAGTACAGCCGCGAGAAGGTGCTCGAGGAGGCTCGTGCCGCCGTCGAGGAGGCCTCTCGCGAGTCCACCGGTCGCCGCAAAAAGCGCAAGGAGAAGCGCGAGCGCGAGGCCGCAAAGGCTCAGGAAGAGCGCAAGATAGAGGAGGCGCTGGCCCAGGGCGTGAACCCCGAGGAGCTCGATGCCATCAAGGTCTCCCAGGGCGTCACCGTCCAGGAGCTCGCCGAGGCGCTCGACGTTCCGGCCAACGACATCATCAAGCGCCTGTTCCTGCTGGGCACGCCGCTTACCATGACGCAGTCCATGTCCGACGACCTCGTCGAGCTCGTTGCCGACGATCTGGGCCGTCAGATCAAGATCATCACCCCCGAGGAGGAGAACACCTTCTCGTTCTACGACGATCCCGCCGACCTTAAGCCGCGTGCCCCGGTCGTCACCGTCATGGGCCACGTCGACCACGGCAAGACTTCGCTGCTCGACGCCATCCGTCACACCGGCGTCGCTGCCGGCGAGGCGGGCGGCATTACGCAGGCCATCGGCGCTTCGCAGGTCATGATCAACGACCGCAAGATCACCTTCATCGATACCCCCGGTCACGCCACCTTTACGGCCATGCGTGCCCGCGGCGCCAAGGTGACCGACATCGTCATCCTGATCGTGGCCGCCGACGACGGCGTCATGCCCCAGACCATCGAGTCGATCAACCACGCCAAGGCCGCCGGCGTTCCCATCGTCGTCGCCGTCAACAAGATCGATAAGCCGGGTGCCAACCCCGACCGCGTGCGCCAGGAGCTCACCGAGTACGGCATCATCCCCGAGGAGTGGGGCGGACAGAACATGTTCGTCAACATCTCGGCCAAGCAGAAGATCGGTATCGACGATCTGCTCGAGACCGTCCTGCTCCAGGCCGACGTGCTCGAGCTCAAGGCCAACCCTGATACGTTCGCTTCGGGCAACGTCCTCGAGGCTAAGCTCGACAAGGGTCGCGGCTCGGTTGCCACCGTGCTCGTGACCCGCGGCACCCTGCACGTTGGCGACACGCTGGTCGCCGGCCTCACCTATGGCCGCGTCCGTGCCATGCTCGACCCCAAGGGCAACGCCGTCACCGAGGCCGGTCCCTCCGACGCCGTCGAGATTCTGGGCCTGCAGTCCGTCCCCAACGCCGGCGATGAGTTCCGCGTGTTCGAGGACGAGCGCGAGGCACGTGCGCTGGCCGACGAGCGTTCGCTCAAGGCCCGTATCGAGGAGCAGAGCCGCGTGAAGCACGTGACGCTCGAGAACCTCTTCGAGACCATCGCCGACGCCGAGGTCAAGGAGCTCAACCTGATCATCAAGGCCGACGTCCAGGGCTCCATCGAGGCCCTTCAGGACTCCCTCGACAAGATGGATCAGTCCGAGGTGCGCATCAACACGATTCACTCCGCCGTTGGTGCCATCAACGAGACCGATGTCGTCCTGGCCGACGCCTCCAATGCCATCATCATCGGCTTTGGCGTCCGTCCCGACGGCAAGGCCCGCTCCGCTGCCGAGCGCGAGGGCGTCGAGATCCGTTGCTACGACGTCATCTACAAGTGCCTCGAGGACCTCGACGCTGCCCGCATCGGTATGCTCAAGCCCACCGAGGTCGAGGTCTCCACGGGTACTGCGACCGTTCTGGACACCTTCAAGGTGCCCAAGGTCGGTATCGCCGCCGGTGTCCGCGTCGAAGAGGGCGAGATCGCCGCGACCGATTCCGTACGCCTGGTGCGCGACGGCATCGTGGTCTTCAACGGCAAGATCGCCTCGATGCGCCACTACAAGGACGAGGCCAAGAGCCTCAAGAGCGGCTCCGAGGGCGGTATTGGCCTGGAGAACTTCCAGGACATCAAGCCTGGCGACACCATTGAGGGCTACCGCATCGACCAGGTTGCCCGTACCGAGTAGGGGGTAGCGCTATGAAGCAAACGCAGGCAACCCGCCGTCTGGGCGAGCAGCTTCGCGAGAAGCTCGGTTATATCCTGCTCTTTGAGGTTTCCGATCCGCGTCTCGACCTGGTCACCCTGACCGCGGTCGAGGTCGCGGTGGACCGTTCGTTCGCGCGCGTGTACGTGTCGTGCGACGCGAGCCGCTACGACGAGGTCATGGAGGCGCTCGTCAGCGCCAAGGGCCGCATCCGTAGCCTGTTGGCCCGCTCGCTCGATTGGCGCGTTACGCCCGAGCTCGATTTTCGCATCGATCGCTCGACCGATGAGGCCGAGCGCATCACGCGCGCGCTGGAAAACGTTCCCGCCACGCTTGCGATCGAAAAGGACGAGGACGGCTATCCCATAGCGGATGCCGCCCAGGAGGCAGCTTTAGATGAGTAATTCCGCCGACCTCGCATCGTGCGAGTCTGCAGATATTCAGCGACGCATCCTCGAGCTCATCGAGGATGCGTCCTCCATTGCGATTTCGGGACATACGTCTCCCGATGGCGACGCCCTGGGCTCCGTTCTTGGTCTGGGCTTATCGCTTATGAAGTTTTTCCCCAACAAGGACATTGCCCTGCTGCTGGCAGACGATGACCCGGTTCCGCGCATCTACCGCTTTATGGAGGGCGCCGACCGTCTGGTGCCGGCATCTGCGTATACCGGCAATCCGGACCTGTTCATCTCGGTGGACGTGCCGGTCGTCGAGCGTCTGAACAACTCCGCCGAGGTACTCCGCCGCTCGTCGCATGTGGTGTGCTTCGATCACCATCCGGCGCGTGAGGAATTTGCCGAGCTGAGCCTGAGGTGCGTCGGCGCCGCGGCCTGCGCCATGATCATCGACCGCTTTTTGGACAATTGCGGCATTGTGGCTCGCAATGGTGTCGCGACCTGCCTGCTGTGCGGCCTGGTGACCGATACCGGTCGTTTTCAGTACCAAAACGCCGATGCCGCTGCGTTCCATGCCGCCTCGCGCCTGGTCGCGCACGGTGCCGATCCGGCGCGCGTTGCGCTCGAGGTCTACCAGAGCATGCGCGTAGAGTTCCTGCATCTCAAGTCCATCGTTATGGGCCGCATCAAGACGGTGGCGCACGGTCGCGTGGCATATAGTTATGCGTACCAGAGCGACCTCGAGGCCTGCGGCGTCACTTCGGATGAGTGCGACGGCCTGGTCGATGTGGTGCGTTCGGTTATGGGCGTGGAGGTCTGCCTGTTCCTGAAGGGCATTGAGGGCGATACCAAGGTACGCGGCAACCTGCGCTCCAAGGGTGACCTCGATGTGTCCGAGATCGCTGCCAACTTTGGCGGTGGCGGGCATCATGCCGCCGCCGGTTTTTCCAACAACGGAACGATTCGCGAGACGCTCGCCGTGGCACTTCCCATGCTGGCCGAGCTGGTAGGGGAGGATCCCGCTTCGGTGACCGTCGAGCTCTAACATTTTGGATGGTACATGGCTCGTCGTACGCCTTCTCAATTGAATATGCTGCTCGCCGTCGATAAGCCGGTGGGCTGTACGTCCCACGACGTGGTATCGCAGTGCCGACGCGCCCTCCATGAGCGACGCGTCGGCCATGCCGGTACGCTCGACCCCATGGCCTCGGGTGTCATGGTGGTGGGCGTGGGCCAGGCGACCCGTCTGCTGGGCATGCTAACCCTCGATACCAAAAGTTATGTCGCCGACATCTCGTTTGGCGTCGAGACCAATACCGATGACGCGGAGGGCGAGGCCGTCCGCACGGTGCCCGTTGCCCCCGAGCTGCGCGATCTCGCTTACGCCCGTGGACAGCTGGCCGCTATGCTTGGCTCGCAGATGCAGGTGCCGCCAGCGTTTTCGGCCATCTCGGTCAATGGCGTTCGCGCCTATAAGAGTGCTCGCGAGGGCAACGCGGTAGACTTGCCTCCGCGCCCCGTCGAGGTCTATGCCGCCGACCTGATCGCCGTGAGCGGCGAGGGCGATACGTGCGTCTGGACCGTGGCGTTTTCGGTAAGCAAGGGCACCTACATTCGCGCGCTCGCTCGCGATCTGGGTCGCGCCTGCGATAGTGCTGCGCATATTTCCGCGCTGCGTCGTACGGCCTCCGGCGTGGTTTCCATTGGCGCCTGTCATGCGGTAGAGGAGCTCTCTGCCGAGTCCGCTGCCGGTTTCGCTCTGGATCCCATCGCCGCCCTTGGTGCCACGCGTGTCGATTTGCCGGGTAATCTTGCAGACGACCTGCTTTGTGGTCGTCGCATTCCCGTTGAATGCGCGCTTGCGGATTTCGATATGGCGAAGGCGCCGTTCGCGCTCGTGCTCGATGGCGGACTGAAGGCGCTTACTCGTATCGAGGGCGGCCGCTTTGTGATGGAGCACGTCTTTCCGCAGGCGATCGGCGGTGTTCGATGATGCTGGCGCCCCGCGAGCTCGCGCGTATCTTTTTCGCGGGTGAGTTGGATGAGGCCCGTATCGTTTCTGCCGATGCTTTTGATGGGTGCGAGTTCTTGGGCGCCGCGTCGATCGCCATTGGCGTGTTTGATGGCGTACATCGTGGGCACCAAGAGCTGATCGATGCGGTTATTCGCGATGCGCATGATCACGGCAGCAAAGCGGTCGTGATCACCTTCGATCCTGATCCGGACGTCGTGGTGAGTCCTTCGCCCGCTCAAAAGTTGATGACGACGGCCGACCGCCTGCATGCCCTGGCTCAAACCGGGGTCGATGCGGTGGTGGCCGTTCCCTTTACGCCCGCCGTGGCGGCACTCGACCATGTCGGGTTTCTGGCGCTGTTGTCGCGTGTTGTCGACATTCGCTCCATTCGTGTCGGCAGCGACTTTAGGCTCGGCCGCGGCGGCGCTTCGGGCGTTGCCGAGATGCGCGCCTGGGGTACTGAGCATGGGGTTGACGTTTACGGTCACGACTTGCTCTGTGTTAACGGGCAGACCATCTGCGCCACGCGCATCCGCCATGAGCTGGGTCAGGGTCATGTGGATCTGGCTGCCGAGCTTCTCGGCCGTCCCTATATGCTGCGCGGCGTTGTGGCGGCTGGCCGTCACGAGGGCTCCGACATGGGCTTTCCCACGGCAAACATCCAGGTGCCCGACGGCATCCAAGTGCCTGCCGATGGCGTCTATGAGGGTCTGGTGCTGGTCGACGATACCGTATGGCCTGCTGCCGTTAACGTCGGTCTGCCGCCGACCTATGCCGACGATGCCGCCTCGGCGCATCTCGAGGCCAACCTGATCGGCTATACGGGCGACCTGTATGGCGCCTCCGTGTCGCTGGCGTTTACGCGCTGGCTGCGTCCGTCTCGCGTGTTCGATTCCCTGGACGAGTTAATCGCGACCGTCGAGGGTAATATCGACGATATCCGTCATAACTTGGGTGAGCAGGGGGTGAGTATCCGTGATTAGCGATGAGGAAAAAGATCAGGTACGCGCGGCGTCAGACTTGGTTGCCATCGTGCAGGAAACGGTTGAGCTCAAGCCCCGCGGCCATGAGTTTTGGGGCTGCTGCCCCTTTCATGGCGAAAAAACCCCATCGTTTCACATTATCCCTGCTACGCAGGTGTGGCACTGCTTTGGCTGCGGCGAGGGCGGCGACGTCTTCACCTATATCATGAAGCGCGAGAACCTGAGTTTTCCCGAGTCGATCCGCTATTTGGCTGATCGTGCGGGCATTGAACTGCACGATACCGGCGCGCAGCGCGATCGCGGCACCAAGCGTGCCCGCATCTATGACCTGTGCGCCGAGACAGCCCAGTTCTACCACACCATGCTTATGCGCGGTAAGGACAGCCGTCCGCGCGAGTACTTTGCCAGCCGCGGTATGGGTGGAGACGTCTGTCGACGCTACAGCCTGGGTTTTGCGCCGGGTCGCAACGCATTGGTTTCTCATCTGTCTCAAGCGGGCTTTACCCCGCAGGAGATGATTGACGCCAACGTGGCCGTGAGCCGCGGGCGCGGACAGCTCGCGGACCGCTTTTACGACCGCGTGATGTTTCCCATCTTTGATGAGCAGGGTCACAATATCGCCTTTGGCGGGCGCATCATGGGCGATGGCCAGCCTAAGTACCTCAACACTGCCGAGACGAGCGTGTTTCATAAAAAGCGAAACCTCTACGGCTTTAACTGGGCCAAGGAGTTTATCGTCGCGCAGGATACCGCCATCGTGGTGGAGGGCTATACCGACTGCATCGCCTGCTGGGAGGCAGGGATCAAAAACGTCGTCGCCACGCTGGGCACAGCACTTACGGAGCATCATGTAAAGACGCTTACCCGTTTTGCCAAGCGCATTGTATATATGTTCGATGGCGACGCCGCCGGTCAAAAGGCCGCTCGCCGCGCGATTCAGTTTATCGAGCAGGATTCGATGGACCTGCGCTGCGTAGTGCTGCCCGACGGCAACGACCCCATGGAGTTCATCACGGCGCATGGCGGCGAGGCGCTGCAGGCGCGCATCGATGCCGCCGAACCCCTCATGGACTTTGTCTACCGTTCGCTGCAGGAGTCGAGCGACATTACCACACCGGGCGGTCGCGCCAAAGCGCTCGAGGATGCGCTGACGCTCATCTATCCGCTGCGCGACAGCTATATGATCGACACGTACTTTATCCAGATTGCCGACCTGTTGGGTTTGGACCTGGAGACCGTGCGTGCGAGCTCCGGCCGTGTGTTTCGCGATGTCGCCAGGCGTGAGGATGCCGAGCGTCGGCGCGAGCAGAACTACGAGCGTCAACGCGCGCAAGCTGAGCGCGCGGGCGGTTCGCAGGGACGAAGCTCGGGCGGCGGTGCGGCCGGTGCGCGCAGTGCCGGTCGCGGCGCCTGGGCCGCGGGTGCGACGCCGCCGGTGTCCGCACCGGTCGAGGAGGACCCTTACGACTACGTTCCGCTTGATGCTTATGGGGCCGCGCCGGTGGAGGTCGACGAGGATCTTCCGCCAATCGATGTGCCGGCGGGGATGGAAAGCGCGGCACCCGTTGCCGATAGTTCAAGCGCGGCGGCAGCTCCGTCGATGCCGATCGTTTTGACCGATCTGGAGCGGAAATCCCTGGCGGGGGAGCGCGAACTGCTGACGATGCTCACGAGCTACCCCGATCTGTTCCGCACGTATGCCGACCGCATTTGTTCTATCGAGTGGGTTGACCCGCGTCACGAGTCCATTGCGTGGGCCGTGCTCGCGACACCACCGGGAACCGATCCCGCGGCCTGCATGGATGCGGCGCGTGCGGTGTGTCCCGAGGCGGCGTCGCTTGTCAGCGCCGGGCGCATCTCGGCGACGAGCAAGCACCCGACCGAGACGAACATCGTCTTTATGCTCGATACGCTCGAGCTCTACACCATCAAACGTCGTATGCGAGCCGCGCAGGCCAAGTTGCGTCAGGACCGTTCTCTCGACGATGAGGCCCGTCGCGTGCTGACGATGCAGGCGGTACAAGATTCGCAGCGCCAACGCGAGCTCCAAAAGTCGATCGGTGGCGTGGCCGACCCGTTCCGTTTGATCGGTTTGGAGACCGCGAGTGCCGATCAGGCCTAGATGTTGTGGTCAACCAGCGTATTCTCGCCTATATCCTGTCTTTATTTTGGGTATAGACGTCTATGTGTGTGCTAAAGTATTGAGTCCTGTGGACTACGA
>OIWP01004107.1_pt1 | contig 10822 bp, 9 predicted proteins | sample 1587661 | NCBI WGS metagenome assembly OIWP01 (sample SAMEA3888899, study PRJEB22519) | human gut metagenome | biome: human gut; feature: human-associated habitat; material: faeces | place: Denmark | collected 2010 | reverse complement strand
TATGGAGCTCGAGGCTGTTTTCCCGAGCGATTTGGGGCGTCCCGCGAAATAGAACGATATCTTGACCGACAACCTCGCTTACACTGAGATTCGCAAACCTGATGTACACGCCGGCGCGAGAGTTTTCGGCGTTGTCGATCTGTGTGTTGACAGTGGCGTCGATGATGACGAAAGCGCCGCTGCACGGGCTCGTCTCAAGCGCGGTGCGCAACACGGAGAACAACGCGCGTTCGGCGCGGGCAATGCCCTCCGGGTCGTCGTTGAGCTTGGATGTGGGATGGGTGAGCAGCTGGTGATCAAGGGCGTTCGAAGATTCCTGAGACAACGCGATGGCATGGGCGGCAAGCACGCTCGTTTGCTTTTTGACGCTTGCCACTGTGCTGGCATGATGGGCGTCGAGCGCATGACGGAGGTTGCTCTCCCTGATGGAGAACACGCCGAACAAGCTGGCGAGGATGAGCATCGCAGCAAGCAGGACGAAGATCATCGAAGCCCAATATGCGACAAGCTTGCGCCGCATGGAGACTTCCTTGCACGTCGCATGCATAAGCTCGATCGTCTGCCGTATGCGGTTCATGCGCGACTCCCTCCTTTCGCCAACCGAGAATCCGGTTTCAATCTATGGGAATCTGACCTCCCGACAAACAGATGCTAGGCCATCATTCCGCGATCGCATGGCTCGTAACCGGGATCCATGCTGCCGGATTATCAGACTCCCTTCTTGAACTGCTCGTAGCTATCGGCGATGAGCCTGTCGAGAGCCGCGCTGCTTTCGTCTCCTGATTCGATGAAGCTGTTGCGCGCCGCCGAGAGATGCTTTCGCACGTTCGACTCGAAAGCATCTTCAAGCTGCAGATACGAATCGGTTTGAGGGGCTTTGTAAAACAGGTAGTCCCGCTGGGTTTCTATGTAGGCGCGATAAAGCTCAACGTATCTTTGGTCGGTTAGCTTTTCAATGCATTGTGGCAAATAGGAATCGTACGCCTCCTGAACAACGGGCATATAGCCGGTGCTTACGGCAAATTGGCTATTGCGCTCGGGGTCGGTAAGCCACTTCAGGAACCGGATGGCGGCTTGCTCCTTTTCGGGCGTCGACTTTACCGTGCATATCCCTGCCCCTCGCTGCATCACCATCTTCTCCCCGCCGGCGAATGTCGGGACGGGCATGATGTCGAACTCGACGATTTCGGAGGTGTTGTCGGCGCGAATAACTTCGTTGGTGTAATACAGAACGCTCGCCGAAGAGCCAACGCTGGCAACCACCTCCCCCGTCCGAAGGGGATCGGTCGCATAGCCGCCTCCCAGCCACAGGCCTCCGCTGATTGCCGCGCGCGCATAAGGCTGCCACACGCGGGCGAACGTCGAGTTGAACGAGATGTCGTCACCGTCGAAAAACGACGTTCCGAGAGACTCAATGCCCACTTGGAAGTAATCGAAGTGGTAATCATGGGCGAAAAACGCCTTCCCATCGCTTTCGATATCCGGCGTAAGGCTGTCGGTCCATTCCTCGTAGACGCAACAAGCGTCAAAGAGACCCTCCCACGTTCTCAAACTGTCAAGGGTTACGCCTGTTGCAGCGGAAAAGCGGTCGAAATCGGTTTTGTTGACGAAGAACAACTCTGTTGACTTGGCAACGGGCAAACACACAAGATGGCCGTCGACTTCGCCATCTTCCAGAAAAGCCGGCACGAAGGCTGCAAGCTCGTCTTCGGTGAAGTAATCGCGATAATCGACAAGGATGCTCTGATCAGGCAGAGCAAGAACGGTCTTCGGATAGGAAACGAACATATCGGGCAGCTTCGGCGACCCTGGCTCTCCCGCCGCTGCGGCAATGATGCCGTTGTGGATGTTCTTGTTGTCCGACACCATGGCGACCTCAACCTGGATGCCCTCTTCGACACCAACCGTGTTGTTGAAAACATCGATGAGATCGTTGAGCGGAGAATCCGTCTGGCCACCGTAGACGTGCCAGATGGTGATGGTGGTCGGCTGGTTGCTCTGCGAGCGGACGCAGCCGGCACCGAGCAACAGCCCGCAGGCGAGCGCCAACGAAAGAATGATGCCGACTATCCTTCTCATACGCACAACCCCCCATTCATATCGTTGCTTGCAGCAGATAGGAAAAAGATCGAGTCTCACGGCTCATTATGCCAGCAAAACATTGTCCGCGCATCAACTTTCAGAACCGAAGTATTCGATTTAGGCCTTGGATTCAGAAATCATGTGATTGAACTGCGGTTATGCATAAGACAGCGACACTACTCAATTTAAGTATTTTTTCTTTTGCCCCAAGAAAATACCCAACGAGGTAATGGATTAGCAGACTTTCGAAGTGTATCAATAGCGGTGTGAGGCAACCGTCTCACGAACAAAACGTTCGAACTGAGGAGGACGGAAATCATGAAGAGACTGTTATCGATCACCGCGCTGGCGCTCGTAATCGCTTTGAGCCTTGCGTTTACCGGCTGCAGCGGCGCGCAAAAAGACGCTTCGGCGAACTTCCAGGGAAGCTGGAAGATGACGAACGTAGCAGGCGCAACCGAAGACGACATTGCGGCCATGGAGGCGTTCGGCATAAGCGTCGTACTCGACCTCAACGAAGACAAAACTGCTGTTCTTGATATGATGGGCGAGGAAATATCGGGCACTTGGGAAGCAAAGAGCAGTACCGAACTCACGCTGACCATCGAAGGCAGTTCCGCAACGGGCAAACTGAATGGCGAAGAGCTTACGATTGCTGTTGATGGCGAGGAGATGACCTTCCAGAAGGTCAGCGCAGAAGAGGCAGCGAAGATCAAAGAAGATGCCGCGAGCATGGAGGGCATCCTTAGCGACGAGGGAGATGACGCTACTTCTGCCGACAGCGGAGTGACCTACGATGCCTCCTTCACTCCCGTCACCGTTGTTGACGACGACATGTGGACGATTGACGTCGTGGCGAAGAAGAGCGACGAATGGGGAGGCTCGGGCTACGTTGTTGACGTGAACAATAAATCCGACAAGCCCATCTACGTAACGGTTCCCTCTGATGCGTGCTCCGTCAATGGCAAGATGGTCGATTTCTGGGGCGGCGAAGTCGTATTGCCTGGCAAGCTGGCAGAGGGCGCGTTCTTCTATGCCGATTCCGATGATGTCGCAAGCGTTAGCGAAATGACGAACGTCGAGATGGTTATTGAGGTCTGGGATAATGACACTTACGAGACGCTGGCATCTTACGACGTAACGTTGAACTAGCAATTGCGGCTGCCGCCTTTCTTCTGGGCAGTTGCAGATGAAGCATGAGCTCTTATGAAGACCGGCTCTTCCACTTGACCTGGCGATACCGAGCAGATCCGGAAAACACCGGATCTGCTCCGTCATTCAGCTCATCTGCACATCGCCGGGCGGCTGAGGCAAACGCGATTCAAGATTGAGCAACGCTACGGCCTGCCTATCAAATCAAACCAGCAGGGCTGCGATCGCCGGACCCATTAGCGGCCCCCATCGCTTTGGTATTTGAAAAAGCTGCTGAGATCCCCCCGCTCGTTTCTCCGTCTTCGGCTTTCCGAAAAGAAACATCCCTTCTTTGATGCTTGGCTAGATTATTGGGAATGGACGGGTAAGCAGCAAACGAGAGGGGTGTTTTTCGGTTCTATTCGGTTCTATTCGGTTCTATTCGCCCCATCGGAGGGGCGCGAGGAGATCCCAAACACGATGGAGTCGGCATATTGGTCCTGCTCCAAAGGGATGCCATTTATGCCAGCGAGAGACTTCCTTTTCGATACCACCATGCCGCAATCCTTCTCTCAACAAGCATATGTTTGCATCATAATACGAATGCTTTTCGCATAGCCCATCTTCCTCCGCGTCTCTGACGTCAATAAATGTGATGGAACGGGCGTTCGAGCAAAATTGGTTGCATTTTTCAGATGACCCCTGAACAAACGTAGCCAGGTGACTCCCGCATCGCTACATCCTTTCGTTGCCCTCATGTGTTCCCAAAATGGGAACAACCCGCCCTATAGTAGGCCCTTTTCCCCATACGTAGCAGGAGAATTGGTACGGTTTGCGACGATTCGAGAACCTCCAAGGGTTCGCGCCCCTGCGCCAGATGCCGGGAGCGAGCTCAGAGCAAGGAGACGGATGAACCAGGCCGATCTCATAGTCACGAGGATAGAGCGCGCCCGACAGGACCGCAGCATCAGCGTGGCCGAGCTCGCCCGCCGGATCGACGTGGGCAGGAAGCGCCTCTGGTACGTCCTCAACGGGCAGCACTCCATGCACGTCGATGAGTTCGTCCACCTCTGCGCGGTCATAGATGTTTAACGTAAGCTTCCGATTGCTGGTTCACCATCGGTGCTTTTCGATCGTCCTCAAGAAAATACTTCAGGTTTCATCAAAAGAGGAAGACATGCCGACCACCACGATTGATCATTTCTTCTGATTTCAATGGATTATACAACCGTATTCTGCGCTATTTAAGGCTAAGTAGCGCTCTGAGGCAACAGTCGGCATTCGTTGTTATTCCTGAGCACATGAAAGCGACTGCAGCACAACAGCTACTTGCCAGCACGTTTGCCCGGTGGGATAATCCCCGCGTTTGCAAATATCGACAGGAACAGCCATGAAACTCTGCATTGGGATGGCTTCGGGAGCATACGGACGAGACGCTGACCGGAGCAGAGCCTGAGCAATCGTCGGCCGTGAAAACCCGCCTCAGGTTGTTTCGGCTTGCGCACATGAACGATGGGCACGAGAACGGGCAAGCGTCCGTTCTCCTTTTGTATTCACCCCCATCGAAAGGCTTTCCATGTCAGTATCCGCAGATCATGCGCCGTCCCTTCTGGAAGGCAGCGCCGCCGGTTCCGCCCGCCCTCATCAGCTTCGCTTACCTCCGGCTATGGGCGAGAGGAAACTCGCCCGAGAAGCGATTGCCCTAGCCCCCGAGAGTTTCGACCTTTAAGTCACGAGTAGGTCAGAGGAACGGTTCCCTTGGCTCGCCCTTCATCATCCCAGCGACTTCAGGCATTCCACCGCGTTCATGATCCATTCCGTGGCAGCTTCCAGGCGGTAATCGGTGAAGCCAGCCTCAACGAGAAGGGCGCGAATGGTGCGCGGATCCACGTCGAGGTTCAGCAGGTCGCCGAAGCGCACGCCCTTAGCGGCAATGTCGCGAGCGTGGTCCCAGTAGGTGCCGACGTAGCCGAAAGTAGTGGCGAAAGCGCGCGGGTCGGCGGCGGCTTTCCGCGCGAAGGACTCGGTGTCCTCGTAGAAGAGGCTGCGCCCGTTGTCGTAGAGCGGGTAGAACGACTCGCCGCCCTCTGTCACCAGCACGGCGATGTTCGACAGGTGCCGGTCGTCCTGGCGTGTGATGAAGTCGAAGGCGATCATCCGGTAGAGGTCGTCGGCGTACTGAGGGCGCACGGCCAGCAGGTTCTCCAGCTCGTTCTCGCCGCGCGGGCCATCGAACAAACGGCGCATGTGCACCAGGTACTCGTAGGTGAAATCGTACTCGAATGCGCTGAACACCGCGTCGTCGCCGAAGCGCCACGCACGGCAGCAGGGCATGCCCAGCATCTCGGCCAACAGGGACGCAGCCACCTCCGACTCGACGTCGGTGGAAAGCGGGCTGATGCGCTGCTTCACGATGCCGTAGGCGCCCTGGCTCGCCCCGTAGCGCTTCACGTTCGCACCCTCCGGCGTATCGACGCTGTCTCCCGCCGCATCGGTGCGCTGCAGGAAGATGGCGTCGAAGACCTCCGTGGCCGCCTCGGCCATGGAAGCATCGGGGGTCGGGGCCAGCCACAGCTCGTCGCGGGGGTTGATGGCGCGAGTGGCATCGGCGATCTTGAACACGTCGTACTCCGACAGGCCGCAACGGAACAAGAGGCGCTCTATGTCGCGCCGGGCCGGACTCATGATGCGCTCGGAGAGGAACTGCAGGAACTGGTCGGGCGTCCAGGACGTTTGGCCGTGGGTGTACAGGCCGACCGTCGTGTTGAAGCGCGGCTCCGCGAAGCGCACCGATAAGTCGGGCGCGACGAGGCCGACGACATCGTCGTTCCATTTGAGGTATCGGAAGGCTGCATCCATTGGGGTCTCGTTTCGCGCAAGCAACTTACCGCAAGCGAGCCCGTCTCCGAAGAGAGGCCATCCGCCCTCCCAGCAATATCCCGACTAAACAGAACGACCCCGCCGGAAGGCAGGGTCGGGAAGTTCATGGAGCGGGCGACGGGACTCGAACCCGCGAATACAAGCTTGGGAAGCTTGGGCCTTACCACTTGGCGACGCCCGCGTGCTGTTGAATTATACGCTATTGGCTCCCATTCGTTCCACCCAAAAGGTAAATCCACAATCTCGGAACCTCGAGCCTAGCCGCAGCCGTGCAAACCCGTGGCCGCATTGGCGGCGACGCTGGCCGTGCTGCGCGGGAAGCGCCGCAATCATGCCGACGATGAGACCGAAAGCGAAGAGAAGGAGGAGGATTCGGAAGAGGAGGACGGCAAGGACGAATGAGCCTGCGATAGCGAATAGAAGCCCCACCCAAAGCGAGCGCCCCGCATCTGCAGGGCGCTCATCGTTTTGCTACAAGCTATTGCGAAACCCTCTTACAATGGAAACGGCTTGTCTATTACAGCGATTCGAGCGCTATTGACGGATATGTTTGGCACGATCCTAAGGAGACAGAGTGAAAGACAACTCGCAAGACGATAAAAGGCACACCCATGATTCAACAGCAACGATAGGCGCTGTAGTTGTGCTGGCAATAGTCGTTCTTTGTCTATTTACACCCTTGCTTGTAAATCTGGCATTTCAGCATGTAGCTCCGGTTGGCTTTCTGGAAGCTCGCTGGACACCAGGAGAACTCCTGGGATATGCAGGAGGTGTTTTCTCGTGTCTCGGAACCGTCTTTCTTGGATGCTTGACGCTTCACCAAAATCAACTACTGCGTGATGAGACAAATCGAAGAATCGATGCAGAAGAGGAGCGCAATAGGCTTGCTTTTCGCCCGGCTTTCAACATAACGTTTCGGAGTGGTGCAGGAGACAAAATCAGATTCGAGATACAGAACGTCTCGTCTTCGTTTGCTCGTGATATTGCCATATCGGGCATAGTCGGCATCGACAACCAGGGGCAAACAAAATGGAGAAACAAGAATCTACTCATTCCGTTTCTGGACAGAGGAGGTGCCCAGTGTTTTCAAGTAGGGGAGCTGGAAGTGTCGAAACTTCTAACTGCAAATGAATTGGCGCGAATTGAAATGTATCTTTCTTGCATCAATCAGTTTGGAGAAGAATACCTATACGAATTAACTGGGTTTCGCACCGACGAAAACAGAGGTGGGCCTCATCAGTTCTATTGGACTTTTGAGGAGGTGGATGTAGCTGAGATCGAGGAGAGGCAGGCAAATCAAACTTCATAGTACGGCATAACGCATTTTTGATGATGAACTTGTTTCATATTATTAAAACCTGGGTGCTTGACCCTCTTCCCATTCGCCGGAAGACGCGAGGTTTTCCAGCAAGTTAGCAGGTATCCCGAGGTCTCCAACTTTCTCTGCCCCGGTTAATTCCAAGAGATGGTGAAACTGCGCGATCTGCGGGGCGAGCGCGTCAGCCACTTCGGATGCCCACGACAGCGCCGACACGTCCACGAGCTCACCGGCCATCTGCGCCAGCACGGTCTCTCCATCCAGCGTTAGGCGATTGAGCCTCTGCACATCCTCGACATCGGCAAGAAGGAAGCTCCAGCCGTCGCGCCTGCGGGCCACGGGAAGGTCCTTCGGCCCCTTCTCGTCCTTATATGCTTTGGGCCGCCTCGTAGTAGTAGGAGCAGAGCCACAGGCTCTCTCCGTTCACATCGGAGAGGTCGAGGGTGTAGTTGGTGAGCAGGTTTCCCGGCTGCGGCACGCCGTCGGTCATGCGATCGATGTCGAACACGTCGATGCGACCGCCGGAGTAGTAAGCCTTGACTATCACCTTTCAGACCCTTCTCTTTGCTTGTCCTGAACGTCTTGACGAGCGTGTCTCCCTGCATCATCTTGGTGCCTGCTTCCGGCGGGATGGACGCCCGATTTAGCCACGGGCTTTCTGGGGATGGGCGCAGGTCGTCCCTCCGACATGCGCACGTGAATCTGTTTGGGATGGCGCTCCATCGCGCGGGCTTTGCCCCCCCTTCCGAGTTTGAACAAGGAGGCGAAGCCTGCGCACTAGGGGCGCGGGGGATCCCCCGCACAAAGCGTAGCCGAGGGCATCCGAGGCCGCGCTGCCGCCGTATCGTTTTGGGAAGCTTCGTCCTCATGGTGATACCGCCTGAAACGATGCCAAAGGTCATCGTTCGCGAGCGATGGTGCTCGGAGGCCAAGAGCTATTCCGTGTGCTGTGTACACGGAATAGGCCTCTTGCTTTGCTGTGAAATAAGCAGGATGATTTGAGGTGCAGCATTTGGCGCTAAGGAGCGTGGATTGGAAGAAGAAGAACTAACTCAGGCAATCAAACGGTATCTTAAAGACGATAGCGATAACTACGCCATCATGGTCACTGGCCCATGGGGATGCGGCAAGACGTATTATGTCGAAAACAATCTAAGACATGAAATCGCAACTGACGGGTGGCATATCGTTCGGGTCTCGATGTTCGGAATAACTTCCGAAGACATTTTCTACGATCGGCTTCTGTCGGCTATCTTTTTATCGAAAGAATCTGACATCCGCAATTGCCTCGCCGATAGTGACAAGTTTATGGAGAGGCTTAGGCAGCGACTTCTTCGGAGAAGGGAAAGAAAGCCCAAGGGCGCATCTCGCTTCAAGCGCATTAGCAAAGACATTGGCATGTCGGCGATAAAAGGACAAATGAGTAAAGCCGGGATTCAATTGAGCGTTGAAGCGAGAAGCCTTATAGAGTTGCTGCTCGGCAAGGATAAGGTCATTGTTTTCGATGACTTAGAGCGATGCCTCTTAGGCGAAACAAGGCTTCTAGGACTGATGGATGCAATGATCGAATCTCAAGGGCGGAAGGTGATCTTGCTCGCCAACGAAGAGGAGCTTCGCCGCAAACATATTGCAAATGATGGGTGCGAGAGTGCGGGTTGGGCATACCTCACCGCTAAGGAAAAGCTAGTTTGGCGCGTATACCCGTTTGAGCCCGATATGCGAGCATTGACACACGAACTCTTCCGGGAACGTTTAGAGAGTTTGCTAGGATGCAAAGAAGGCGAAGCCTTCGATGTGATAAACGGATGCCTGGCATCAATACTGAGGCGCGGCCAAAGCAATGTAAGACTGTTAAAGCGGGCTATGTCAATATGCGATGTGCTGGAAAACACACAGTACTTTAAGGGTTCTTGCGATGATCCACGTCGCATAGCGACTCTACAGAACATCCTCGCATTGTCGAGCAAGGTTGCCCATGACGACATGCTCGGCGGAAATGGTGAAACAAGTCAGGATGATTCGTCCGAGCGGTCTTTCGTAAAGCATTTCATGGAAGCATCCGCAAGCGAAGGGCTCGCTGCTCTCCCTTTCATCGAGGGATATCTGAAATACGGGCAGGTTGCTGACAGCGAAGTCATAATGGCGGAACTCAGAGAATTCCAGCTGGCATATCATCCCGAGGGAGCTGTGGCCCAAAGAGCCGATGCCTCTATATCGAGATGGCAACATCGCGCGTTCGAGAACTCAGATATCCCCGTTATTGCGGAGGATATAGCTTCTTCGATTATCCCACCATCCAAAGGCGGCCTCAGCTTTGACCGATACCGCGATGCCCTGGAAACTCTTGAAGAGATTCAGAAATGTATGCCCGATCTGGGCGTCAAGGCGCAAGATATCATTTCCAAGATGAAGCAGGCGATAGATGTTGAGCCTGAAGCTGCGCTAAGCTCTGTCGAGCATGGGAGCATCTGTTGGCAATCCGGGGGTTTCCCGGAAAGTATGGAAAGGGTTGGGGCCATAGATGAGCTTCGGGAATATATCTGCCGGAAGTCTCTGTCTTCTAGCGTTGAGGCGGCCCGGGCGGTATTGGAGAGACAGGAAAACTGTCGCCCCAGCGACATCATCGCCATCATTAACGGCGAACGAGGTCTGACAAGGAGCGCATATGTGCTGACATCTTTGAGTCCGGAGCTTGCGGCTAAGAAGCTTGTTGGCTGCACCAACGAGGGCATCCATGAAGTGCATTCGGCAATTCTGTCTGCAAAGGTGAAAGCGATGCTATATACGGACGATGGCGGAGAGGTGCGCGAATGGCTCCGCGCATTTGCTGATGCTATCGAGCCATCTTCGACAGGAGAAGTGGCAAACAAAGATGTCCTGGGATGGATCAGGGAGAACGTCTGGGAAATGCTAGGCGTGTCGAGAGAGAGCCAACAAGAAGAGCTCTCCGGCCCGAAAGCCGGAGAGCTCGCCCCTCACGACGGAGGCCAGGAGGCCTAAGCGGCCTCCGGGAGGGTCTGCAGGTCGGCCCCGGTGGGGATATTCGCTACGGCTCGCGGCTGCAGCCGCTCGAAGGATTCACCGAGGGCGTTCAGGTGGTGGCGAATCATTGCTCGGCTGTCGCCCATGACGAGCATCGCGATGTTATCGAAGCGAATCGACACGTCCACGGCCTCCTCGTGCTCGGCGAACCATGCGAGGGCGACCATCTCCCGGCGCTCCCGCACGCCTGCGCCGCACCGCTCGGTCGGGAACCCTTTGCCGCCGTCGCGCCGCGCACTCACGTCCACGAACACGATGGCGCCTCCGTCTTCGGCGATTACGTCGCACGTCCCAGCTGGGCACTTCCAGGCGGTTTCCAGCACGGTGTACCCGCGGTGCTCCAGGTAGCGGCTCGCCGCCTTCGTCGCC
>OIWP01004105.1_pt1 | contig 10827 bp, 5 predicted proteins | sample 1587661 | NCBI WGS metagenome assembly OIWP01 (sample SAMEA3888899, study PRJEB22519) | human gut metagenome | biome: human gut; feature: human-associated habitat; material: faeces | place: Denmark | collected 2010 | reverse complement strand
AAGGTGTGATTTTCGGCAGCCTGAAAGAAGTGGCCGAGCAACACCCGGAGTTGGTGAAGAAGTATTACGGTCAACTGGCAGATACTTCCAAGGATGGTGTGACTGCTTTCAATACCGCTTTTGCACAAGATGGCGTTGTCTTTTATGTGCCGAAGAACGTGGTGGTGGAAAAAACGATCCAGTTGGTAAATATCCTGCGTGCAGATGTTAACTTTATGGTGAACCGTCGCGTACTGATTATTCTGGAGGATGGCGCGCAAGCCCGTTTGCTGATTTGTGACCATGCAATGGATAATGTGAACTTTCTGGCGACACAAGTCATTGAAGTGTTTGCAGGTGAGAATGCGGTATTCGATATGTATGAACTGGAAGAAACACATACAAGCACAGTTCGTATCAGTAACCTGTATGTAAAGCAAGAGGCCAACAGCAATGTATTGCTCAACGGAATGACTTTGCATAATGGTACTACCCGCAACACGACCGAAGTGCTGCTGGCAGGAGAAGGAGCCGAAATAAATCTTTGTGGTATGGCGATTGCCGACAAGAACCAGCATGTAGACAATCATACAAGTATTGACCATGCCGTACCGAACTGTACCAGCAATGAGCTGTTCAAGTATGTGCTCGACGACCAGTCGGTAGGTGCGTTTGCCGGATTGGTACTCGTGCGTCCCGATGCACAACATACGAATTCCCAACAGACTAACCGGAATCTGTGTGCTACGCGTGATGCAAGAATGTATACACAACCTCAATTGGAAATTTATGCGGATGATGTTAAATGTTCGCATGGAGCAACAGTAGGTCAGTTGGATGAAGGCGCATTATTCTACATGCGTTCGCGTGGTATTGCAGAGAAAGAAGCCCGTCTGCTGCTGATGTTCGCATTTGTCAACGAAGTGATCGATACCATTCGTTTGGAAGCGCTGAAAGATCGTTTGCATCTATTGGTAGAGAAACGTTTCCGTGGCGAGTTGAATAGATGTCAGGGTTGTGCCATTTGTAAGTAACCACTAAAAAATAATGAACGTGGATATTCAAAAGATACGTGAAGATTTTCCGATATTGAGCCGTACGGTTTACGGTAAACCTTTGGTTTATTTCGACAACGGTGCGACAACACAGAAACCCCGTCTGGTGGTTGATGCGCTGGTGGATGAATATTATTCCGTTAATGCCAATGTGCATCGCGGCGTGCATTATCTTTCGCAACAAGCTACGGAATTGCATGAGGCTTCCCGTGAAACGGTGCGTCAGTTTATCAACGCCCGTAGCACGAACGAAGTTGTCTTCACCCGCGGAACGACGGAAAGCATCAACCTGCTTGTTTCCAGCTTTGGCGACGAATTTATGGAAGAGGGGGATGAAGTGATTCTTTCCGTGATGGAACATCACAGTAACATCGTTCCCTGGCAACTGTTGGCTGCCCGAAAGGGAATTGCCATCAAAGTGATTCCAATGAATGACAAAGGCGAACTCTTGCTGGATGAATACGAAAAACTATTTTCCGAACGAACGAAAATAGTCAGCGTGGTTCATGTTTCGAATGTGCTGGGTACAGTGAATCCGGTGAAAGAAATGATTGCAACGGCTCATGCGCATGGCGTACCTTGTCTGATAGACGCTGCACAGTCTATCCCTCACATGAAAGTGGACGTACAGGAGTTGGATGCTGATTTTCTGGTGTTCTCTGCCCATAAAATATACGGTCCGACAGGTGTCGGAGTGCTTTATGGAAAAGAAGAGTGGTTAGACCGCCTTCCGCCTTATCAGGGAGGAGGAGAGATGATTCAGCATGTCTCTTTTGAGAAGACTACTTTCAACGAACTTCCTTTCAAGTTTGAAGCCGGTACGCCCGACTACATCGGAACTACCGGACTGGCAAAAGCCCTTGATTACGTGAATGGACATGGACTTGAGCAGATAGCCGCCCATGAGCATGAACTGACAACTTACGCTTTGCAACGGCTGAAAGAGATTCCCCAGATGCGTATATTCGGTGAAGCAGCCGAACGGGGAGCAGTCATCTCCTTCCTGGTAGGAGATATCCATCATTTCGACCTCGGAACGTTGCTGGATCGTTTGGGTATTGCCGTGAGGACGGGACATCATTGTGCACAACCTCTCATGCAACGTCTTGGTATAGAAGGAACTGTACGGGCTTCGTTTGCCATGTACAATACGAAATCGGAAATAGATACATTGGTGGCGGGAATTGAACGCGTCAGCAAGATGTTCTAACAATATAAGCCGCTATTCCTGTGGGATGGCGGCTTTTTTTATTCTTTAACTAAAAAAAGATGCTTTCAAGTGCAGTGATTTGAGCTTTTGTGCGTCTAATAGGTAAAGAAACAAAATGTTCATTGAATATTAGGAGGGTCGTGAGACCATGCTCATATTATATAAATTCTCTCTCTTTAACATTAATCGCAGCTATATCGTAAGAAATTACGGTGTAGCTGCAACTTTTTTAGGGGGACTTGCGTCTAACTAAATACATATAACTTACAGATAACTAATAAAGAAAAAACTATGCTGATGACAACCACTCCCATCATTGAGGGAAAACGAATAGTGAAATATTATGGAATAGTTTCCGGAGAGACAATCATAGGTGCCAATGTATTCCGCGACTTGTTTGCAAGTATTCGGGATATTGTGGGTGGTCGTTCCGGTTCTTATGAAGAAGTGCTGCGTATGGCAAAAGATACAGCGTTGAAGGAAATGGAGGCACAAGCAGCTCAAATGGGAGCTAATGCCGTGATAGGTGTTGATTTGGATTATGAGACAGTTGGAGGTAGTGGCAGTATGCTGATGGTGACTGCTAACGGCACAGCCGTAAAGATTGAAGAGGATTAATTGATTATTGTTTTTTTACTACAGAGAACACGGAAGACGCAGCGCATATACTTTGTTTAGTATCAATAGTATAAAACACTGTGTCCTCCGTACTTCTGTGGTGAATATTATTCGGCAGTCAGCTCAATCACACGGCTGAAAGCCTGATTGGTAGTGAAAGCATTGATTCCTACTTTCATCAGATAATCTCCTGAATAAGTCTTCTCATTGGCAGCAAGATTCGATTTAGAGTTCGGCATCAGGTTGATTTCTTTCACCTTATACATTTTCTTCGCATCCAATCCCTGAAGTTTAACCGGGAGCAGCTTCTCACCGAAACGTGGGTGGATATCGTAGGTATAAAGCACTGCTTTGTTCTTATCCGGTGCGGCGTACATGACAGACATGTGATTACCATCGTATGGAGAAATCAGTCTGTACTGGTCACCATCCAGAATCACTTTCTTCAGACGCGTCCAGTTGGCAACTGCGTTTTGGCAAAAAGTCTGTTCGTCCGCATTCAGCTCTTTCAGTCCGAGATCGAAGCCCAGTTTACACATACTTGCTACATCGGTACGGAATTTCACGCTTGTCTTCTTGTTCCAGCTGGTTACGTGTGCGTCCATTGCTTTTGCAGGGAAGATTTGTGAGAATCCCCATTGGATAAACAGACGCTCTATCGGGTCTGTATTGTCGCTGCACCAGAATTCTGTGAAGTATTTCAATGCTTCGTAGTCGCAACGGGCGCCACCGCCGGAGCAAAGCATCATCGGTACGTTCGGATATTTGTCTTTGATACGTTCCAATACATTATATATACCACGTACATGGTCGATATAAAGTTGTCCTTGTTTATTTTTCAAATAGGGAGAATAAATATTTGTGATGGGAGAGTTGCAGTCCCATTTAAAGAAAGCCACTTCCGGGTTCGCTGTCAGGATGTTATCCACTACGCCAAACACAAAATCCTGTACTTTCGGGTTGCTAAGATCGAGCACCAGTTGGTTACGGTAATAGTATGTTTCGCGATTGGGCAGTGTGATAGCCCAGTCAGGATGCTTCTCGAACAATTCACTTTTGGGGTTTATCATCTCCGGTTCGATCCAGATACCGAATTTCACTCCGGCTTCTTTGGCAGACTTCACGAGTGCGGGAATACCGCCCGGCAGTTTGGATTTCATCACTTCCCAGTCACCCAGTCCGGCATTGTCGCTGTTGCGCGGATGCTTGTTGCCGAACCAGCCATCATCCAACAAGAACATGTCTACACCGAGATGTTTGGCTTCTTTCATCAGTTCGGCAAGCAGTTTCTCATCGAATTTGAAGTACGTATTTTCCCAGTTATTCAATAAAGTCATGCGGTCGCCTTGTCCGTCTTTCAGTTGGTGGTTGCGTGCCCATGCGTGGAGGTTGCGGCTGGCTTCGCCCGTACCGTTGTTGCTGAAAGTAAAGATGAATTCGGGAGTGGTAAATACTTCGTTCGGTTTTAGTTCATAATCAGATGCATACGGGTTGATGGCGGGGATGACGCGGAGGTTGCCTACGTTGTCCACTTCAAAGGTAAACTGGAAGTTGCCTGTCCATCCGATAGTCCCTAACATGGCACGTCCTTGTGTTTCTTGTGCCGGTTGTTCAAAACCAAGTTCGAAGAACGGGTGGGTATGCATGGCGGCACGGCTTCCCAGTTTGGTGTCGATCACCTTTTTGCCGAACAATAGAGGTTGTGTGCTCATTTGTGCTTCTTTAGCCCAGTCGCTGCTGAATTCAGTCAGATAATACTCGTTTCCGGAGAAATAAAGCATCGTCGAAGCATAACGCCAGATGGTGACAGGTTTCTTTTCAGCATGTTTGATTTCACTCCACGTCTTGATGACGTTTTCTTTCGGATAAGCGATGTAATGCAGCGTGACTTCCACCGGGTACTGATCGTCTTTCAGTTGGATGACTGTCTCCGTGCCGCCTGCCACTGCTTTTTGTTCGGAAGATACATAACGGAGAATCGTGCTCGGGTTTCCATCATTGTGCGTGATTGCTACAGCCGGTTCAAAATAATCCTCGGCGCCGGAGCCCGGATATACTTCCCATCCACGGGTAGATACGCTTCCGTCACTTCCACCTTTCACGTATGGAGAAAAGTTGTTGATGTCTTTCTCGTTCAGTAACTTATCGCCCAGATAAGCCTGATAAAGTCGTCCGTTGGGAGCTACTTGGAGAATTAAGTCTGTGTTGTCCGTTGCGATGCGGATAACGTTCTTTTCCTGGGCGTCCATTTGTGCCAGGGTAAACAATGCCGTAAGTAATACGAAAAGTTTCTTCATGGTTTTTTAATAATTAATTAGGTATTAGTTAGTTTGTGGGCATATAATGCCACAAAGATAGTTATAATTCGTTTGGTATGAACTAGAATTTGATGCTTGCGCTAAATTCTACGGTGAATGGGCGTAAATAGTTTCCACTCATATAATTTCCGGCGTATTGGACAGCTTCTTCTTTCGTAATCAGTTCCGAACCGTTGATGGTTCCGCTGGCTCCTTTCTGATTCAGGAAGTTGATGACTGTTGCCCCCAGAGACAGGTGCTTGTTTACGTTTCAGTTGATTCCTCCGAACGTTTCCCAGCGCCCGTTGAAGTAGAGCGCTTCCTGAAGATTGGCGTACGTCTTGCCGAAATAGCGGAAACTAAGCTAGAGGCGTAAGTCTTTCGTGATGTTGTAGCTTGGGTCGAGTTCGACAAGTATCTGCGGGATCTCTTTTACGATCATTCCGTTGGCATTGACCGACCTTTCCTCACTCGATTTTATCCGTATCATCCGGCTAAAACATGCTGCGGAATTGTTGCAGGAGGGAGAACTGCGCACCAATGAAATTTGTGACAGGGTAGAATTTCAGTCACCTTCTTACTTCGCCAAAGTATTTCAGAAACAGTTTAAAGTTACTTCTACGGAGTTTGCCCAGCAGAATAAGTAGAGAATGGCATATAGTTAGTTGTTATTGACTATTGTTCGTTATCTCTTTGTTTGAATTTGAACTGAAATTAGTTCATTTCTATACGGAAATAACTCCCAATACTATTGCTGGCAATAACTCGTCAGTATGCAGCTTTTATTTCTTTCTCTTGCTTATATTATTTTTTCAATTGCCTAAGGAGTTTTCGTTTGACAGTTGTTGAACGAACGCTTGACATATGTTGAACTATCGCTTGACTATAGTCAAACGAAAACTACTTAGGCAATGAAAGAACTATCAATAGGTAAACGATTGCTTAAAAATAACTAATAAAATCATTAGTGGCAATTGATCCCAAACTAGGCAATTTCTGGTTAAATGGGAATTTAATTCAGACAGAAGAACATAAGAACAAAAAAATAAAATAGCAGTTCAATAAGCAACAGAAATAATTTTCAAAGCGCAGCCTTTATGTTCTTTTGTTCTTATGTCTAAAAATAACTACCATCTGCTCATTTGTCCAAAGAGACGTATAAAAAATAGAATGATTCAACTCTGTAAATTCTTTCTTTTTTACTTGCTTATTTCGATTGATTTCCATACTTTTAGCCTCCGTAATCCTTTAAAAATTGACCCTATGGACAACATTCTTTTCTGGCTCGTTCCAGTCGCTTCCGTGTTAGCCCTCTGCTTTGCTTATTACTTTCATAAGCAAATGATGAAAGAGAGTGAAGGTACACCCCAAATGATAAAGATAGCTGCTGCTGTGCGCAAAGGAGCTATGTCTTATCTAAAGCAACAATACAAAATAGTAGGTTGGGTATTCTTGGGGCTGGTTATTTTGTTTTCAATTATGGCATACGGCTTTCATGTACAGAATGCCTGGGTTCCCATTGCTTTCCTTACAGGTGGATTCTTCTCCGGGCTTTCCGGATTTTTGGGGATGAAGACGGCAACATACGCGTCCGCTCGTACCGCTAATGCTGCCCGTACTTCTCTGAATGCAGGATTAAGAATTGCTTTCCGAAGTGGTGCCGTAATGGGACTGGTAGTCGTTGGCCTGGGACTGCTCGATATTTCTTTTTGGTATCTGTTGCTGAATGCAGTGATTCCTGCTGATGCACTGACACCTACTCATAAACTCTGTGTAATCACTACCACCATGCTGACATTTGGTATGGGAGCTTCTACCCAGGCGCTCTTTGCTCGTGTAGGCGGTGGTATCTATACAAAGGCAGCCGATGTCGGAGCCGACTTGGTAGGCAAAGTAGAAGCCGGAATCCCGGAAGATGACCCTCGTAATCCTGCCACTATTGCCGATAATGTGGGCGATAATGTAGGCGACGTGGCCGGTATGGGAGCCGATTTATACGAATCTTACTGTGGCTCGATTCTGGCAACAGCCGCACTGGGTGCTGCTGCTTTTATCCATTCGGCAGATACAGTGATGCAATTCAAGGCAGTGATCGCCCCGATGCTGATCGCGGCTGTTGGTATTATCCTTTCTATTATAGGTATATTTGCTGTCCGTACCAAGGAGAATGCGACTATGAAGGACCTGCTCGGTTCGTTGGCTTTCGGCACGAATCTTAGTTCCGTATTAATTGTTGCTGCTACATTCCTTATTCTGTGGCTTCTGCAACTTGATAACTGGATTTGGATTTCTTGTGCCGTAGTAGTCGGACTGGTGGTAGGTATTATCATCGGACGTTCTACGGAATATTATACTTCCCAATCCTATCGCCCTACCCAGAAACTAAGTGAAAGCGGTAAGACCGGACCTGCCACCGTAATTATCTCCGGTATCGGTTTAGGTATGCTTTCTACGGCTATTCCGGTAATTGCAGTCGTGATTGGTATCATTGCTTCCTATCTGTTGGCTTCCGCCGGCGATTTTGCCAATGTCGGTATGGGACTGTATGGAATCGGTATTGCGGCTGTCGGCATGCTTTCTACTTTAGGTATCACTCTGGCAACGGATGCTTACGGCCCGATTGCGGATAATGCAGGAGGTAACGCAGAAATGTCCGGCTTGGGTGCCGAAGTCCGCAAACGTACCGATGCGCTCGATTCATTGGGGAATACGACTGCTGCCACCGGAAAAGGTTTTGCAATCGGTTCCGCTGCATTGACAGGGTTGGCTTTGCTGGCTTCTTATATTGAAGAAATCCGAATCGGCCTTACACGGCTTGGTAATGTAGATTTGACCTTTGCGGATGGTAGTTCCATCAGTGTGGCGAATGCTACTTTTATCGATTTCATGGATTATTATGAAGTACATCTGATGAATCCGAAAGTTCTTTCGGGTATGTTCCTCGGTTCCATGATGGCTTTCCTGTTCTGTGGATTGACAATGAATGCCGTAGGACGTGCAGCAGGGCACATGGTAGATGAAGTACGTCGCCAATTCCGTGAAATAAAGGGTATTTTGACAGGAGAAGCGGAGCCGGATTACGAACGTTGTGTTGAAATATCGACAAAGGGTGCGCAGCGTGAGATGGTTATTCCTTCCTTGATTGCTATTGTTGCTCCGATTCTTACAGGATTTATCTTTGGTGTTCCCGGCGTACTCGGTCTGCTGATTGGTGGCTTGAGCAGTGGCTTCGTACTGGCAATCTTTATGGCTAATGCCGGTGGTGCATGGGATAATGCAAAGAAATATGTAGAAGAAGGAAACTTTGGAGGAAAAGGCGGTGAAGTTCATAAAGCAACCGTAGTAGGAGATACCGTGGGCGATCCGTTTAAAGATACATCCGGGCCGAGCTTGAATATCTTAATAAAGCTAATGAGCATGGTAGCCATTGTAATGGCAGGGCTTACTGTTGCTTGGAGTTTATTCTAAAAAAAGCAGGAAAGAAGTAAGAAAAAGGAGGCAAAACAAGTCTCCTTTTTTAATTTGAATTACCTTTGTGTCAAAATAGAAGCGATAAATATGTTATTACCTTATTTGAACGAGAATCTGATTGAAGCCGGATGTGATGAGGCCGGTCGTGGATGTTTGGCGGGAGCAGTATACGCTGCTGCGGTTATTCTTCCGAAAGATTTTAAGAATGAACTGTTGAATGATTCCAAGCAACTGTCGGAAAAGCAACGTTATGCACTACGTGAGGTAATAGAGAAGGAAGCGATAGCCTGGGCGGTTGGCGTCGTGTCACCGGAAGAAATTGATGAAATAAATATCCTGCGGGCTTCTTTCTTAGCTATGCATCGTGCAGTGGACCAACTGACTACCCGCCCACAGCATTTACTGATCGACGGAAACCGTTTCACTAAATATCCCGGCATCCCCCATACCACGGTAGTGAAAGGCGACGGGAAATTTCTTTCAATAGCTGCGGCTTCTATTTTAGCCAAGACATACAGAGATGATTATATGAACCGTCTCCACGAAGAGTTTCCTTATTATGACTGGGATCACAATAAAGGCTACCCAACTAAAAAACATCGCGCCGCCATTGCCGAACGTGGAACCACTCCTTACCATCGAATGACGTTCAATCTATTAGGAGATGGACAGCTAACTTTGAACTTCTAAAGTCACTTTGTTTCATTTTGCACAAACATTCTACATTTTTTTGCAAAATAAGCACGATTTTGTTACGGATAACCCTAAGATTGTTCTGTTTAGGCTAAAAAAGTGTTGCCTAGTGCTTTTATTTGTTATTGAAATGCTATATCTTTGCAAACAATAATAAGAATTAAAAAGTTTAAAATCATGGCAACGAACAAACTATTGTGGTCTTCTAAAATTATTGGGGTATTTTTTATGATGTTGGTTTGCACTCTTTCTGCAAATGCACAGTTTTTACGTACTTCTTATTTCATGGAAGGTACTCATTATCGTCAACAACTAAATCCGGCTTTAACACCGACGAAAGGTTATTTCAACCTTCCGGTAATTGGTGCAGTTAATGCAACTGTTGGTTCTACTTCATTAGGCTATCAGGATATCATCGATATTATTGATGATGGTGACGATTTTTATAAAAGCACTGATTTTATGAATCGTCTGAAAGATAAAAATAAGCTGAATGTAAACTTCAGTACAGAAATTCTTTCTGCAGGATGGTATAAAGGAAAAAACTTCTGGTCATTCAATATTGGTCTTCGTACAGATATTGGTGCTAACCTGACAAAGAATATGTTTACCTTCTTGAATGAGATGGAAACGGTTGAAGAAAACTGGAGAAACAGTAACTATGATATTAGTGGTCAGCAATTGAATATCAATGCTTATACTGAAGTTGGTTTAGGACTTTCACGTCAGATTAATAACCGTTTGACGGTTGGTGCTAGAGTGAAAGCTTTATTGGGTATTGGCAACATGGAGTTGAAACTTAATAAAGTTGCGATGAATGCTAATTTGCCTAGTGATGCCCGTATTAATCAATTACAGGATCCAGCATATTTATCTAGTTTGGGTGTTGACGATATTACGAAGTTAAGAAGTGAAATTGAGGGCTACCATGCTAATCTGGCAGTAGATGCTCATTTGGAAAGTTCTTTCAAAGGATTGAATTTGAAAAAGGAAGATGGACAGGATTATATTAGTGATTTCGAATTTGAGAGCAAAGACATGGGAATCGCAGGTTACGGCTTCGGTATTGACTTGGGAGCGTCTTACAAGATTATGGATAATCTGACTGTATCTGCTTCTATTTTGGACTTGGGGTTTATATCATGGTCGAAAAGTAGCACTCAAATAGCTAATGCTAAAGCAGCAGGCATTGATATGAAGGGAAGTGACTACACATCAGGTATTGATCCTAATAATATCCCTGGAAGTATTACTGCTATTGAAAATAACATAAAGGATTTGCAGACGGATGCTAATGGATATATGGAGCGTGTTAGTGGCGGTGACGTACTTGACTATGAAATGTTGCAACTTAGAACGGAAGAAGCAAGCAAGTCCCGTAAATCTCGTCTTGCTTCTACCCTAGTATTAGGTGCAGAATATGGATTCTTCAATAACAAATTAGCAGTAGGTGTATTGTCAACAACTCGTTTTGTACAGCCTGATGCTCTTACAGAATTAACAT
>OIWP01004082.1_pt1 | contig 10906 bp, 8 predicted proteins | sample 1587661 | NCBI WGS metagenome assembly OIWP01 (sample SAMEA3888899, study PRJEB22519) | human gut metagenome | biome: human gut; feature: human-associated habitat; material: faeces | place: Denmark | collected 2010 | reverse complement strand
ATGTCGATGAGCGTGAGGGTGCCGCAGTCCAGGTCGCTTGCCAGCGCCGAGATACTGCCCAGGCGGCGCTCGATGTCGGGCACGCCGCCGCGGCTGAGTTCACTGGCCGCCACACCGGCGCGCTCCAGGACGGATGTGGCCACCTCGTAGCTCTCGGGGTGGACGCTCGTCGCGTCGAGTGGGTTCTTGCCGCCGCTGATGCGCAAAAAGCCCGCGGCGTTGAGATATGCCTTGGGTCCCAACTTGGGGACCTTCTTGAGCTGGCGGCGATCGGTAAAGGCTCCGTTTTCCTCGCGGTAGGCCACGATGTTTTTGGCCACGCTCGGCGTAATGCCCGATACGTATCCCAGCAGACTTGCGCTCGCGGTGTTTACGTCGACGCCTACGCGGTTGACGACGTCCTCCACCACGTGGCCCAGGGTGCGCGAAAGCTCGGCCTGGTCAAGGTCGTGCTGGTACTGGCCAACGCCGATGGACTGGGGCGGAATCTTGACGAGCTCTGCCAGCGGGTCTTGCAGGCGGCGGCCCAGGCTCATGGCGCTACGCACGGTGACGTCCAGGTCGGGATATTCCTGGCTGGCGAGCTCGGAGGCGGAGTACACCGACGCGCCGGCTTCGTTAACGATGGTGTAGCGAAGGCTGGGCGCCTGCTCGGCAATGAACTCCGAGACGGCTTCTTCGGTCTCGCGGCTGGCGGTGCCGTTGCCGATGACGATGGTGTTGACGCCGTCCTTTTTGACGAGGCGGGCGAGCTCGCGCTTGGTGCCGGCGACGTCGTGGCGCGGCTTGGTGGGATAGACCACGCCGTGGTCGAGCAGCTTGCCGGTCTCGTCCATGACGGCGACCTTGCAGCCGGTGCGGTAGCCCGGATCGAGCGCGAGCACGCGGGCGCCGCGCACGGGGCGTGCCGAGAGCAGGCCCTCGAGATTCTTGGCAAAGACGTTGATGGCCTCGGTCTGGGCGCGAACGGTGAGTTTGGCGCGGGCCTCGCGCTCCAGCGAGGGGGCCATGAGGCGCTTGTAACCGTCGGCGATGGCGGCATCGAAGACGGGCGCGAAGACGCCCTGGCGGCGGGGCCAACGGCTGCTGAGGCGCGCTGTGGCGGCAGCGCCGTCGACGTTCACGCGCACGCGAAGCTTGCCCTCGCGCTCGCCGCGGTCGATAGCCAGCACGCGGTGGTTGGGTATACGGCGCAGCGGCTCATCATAGTTGTAGTAGGGCTCGTAGGGAGTCTTCTCGGCGGGGTCGGTGGCCTCGACGACGATGTCGGCGGTGTTTTGCGTAAAGGCGCGCAGGTCGGCGACGTTCTCGGGGTCCTCGGCCACCGTCTCGGCCACGATGTCCGCCGCGCCGGCGAGCGCCTTCTCGGGCGTGTCGAAGCCGGCTCCCTCGTTGACGTAGGCCGCGGCGGCGTCGAGTGCGCTGCCCTTGGCCGAGGCCTGCATGATGATCATGTTGGCGAGCGGCTCCAGGCCTGCTTCGCGGGCCTTCTGCGCGCGGGTCATGCGCTTTTTGCGGTAGGGCTTGTAGAGGTCCTCGACACGCTGGAGCTGCGTGGCTCGCGAATCTGCTGCTCGAGCTCGGGCGTGAGCTTGCCCTGGGCGTCGATGAGCAGAATGACGTCCTCTTTACGCTGCTCAAGATTGCGCAGGTAGGACAGACGCTCGTCGAGTGTGCGCAGGGCGACGTCGTCCATGCCGCCCGTGGCTTCCTTGCGGTAGCGCGAGATAAAGGGGATGGTGTTGCCCTCGTCGATGAGCTTGACGGCCGCCTCGATGTTGGCGGCCTTAAGGTTGAGCTCGTGGGCGAGCTGGGCGATAAGATCCATGGGACTCCTTGCGTTTAAGGTGCGTTTGCAGCACAGGGCTACCAAGGATACCACCCGTCTCAAAAGACTGTTTTGGGGCCGCGCCACGAAAGCGGCCTATCTACTACGTTTAACCCGTATGGGTCGACCATCCCCCGGTTTTCCGAAAATACGCAACCTGTCTACCTGCGGTTTTTATTTCGCAAAATTCGGTATGGTTGAGGGTTGTCGGTTAAACGTAGTAGATAGGCCCATTTCGTGGCGAACGAATCAGGCCGAGGTGCAAAATAGCCCCCCGCCTCAGAAAAATCGTCGGCAAGGTAGCAAAATGCTCCGCGGGCAGGAGGCTGCTCGCGGGGCAAAGAAGAGGGGCTTATTGGTGGCGGACCGAAGGGACCCGGCATGGGGCTTCTGCCGCGGTCGCTCTTAAGGCATTACAGCTCAACGAGCTGGCCGGTCTCGGCGGCCTCCTTGATGGCGTTGAGAAGCGTGAGCGTCTTAACGTTGTCGGCGGGGGTCACGACGGGCTCGACCTCGCGGCGGACAACCTTCACAAAGTGCTTGAGCTGCATCTTGTGCGGCAGTGCCGGGTCGACGGCCGGAATCTCCATCTGCAGCGGCTTGTGCCAGTTGGAGGCGCCGTCGTAGGAGAACTGGTGCAGGCGGGGCAGCGACAGGGCGCCCTTAGTGCCGCCGATAAAGTAGGCGTCGGCGTCGAAGGGGCGGTACTGCGGATCCTCGCGGGCGGTGGCCTCCCAGTTCCAGGGGCTGGCGGTGGCGTCGGAGATGGTCATGCTTGCGAGCGCGCCATCGGAAAAACGGACGTTGACCACGGCGGAGTCCTCGGTCTCAAAACCGCGGGCGGCGCTGGACTGCATACCCTGGACGGCAACGGGCTCGCCCAGCAGGTAGCGGAGCAGGTCGACGTCGTGCACCAGGTTGACCAGGATCGGGCCGGCACCCTTCTTGCGGCGCCACTCGACATCGAAATACTCGTCATTCTTATAGATCATGTAGTGGAAGCTCGACACGGTGAGCTTGCCCAGATCGCCGGACTCGATGATCTCCTTGGCCTTGTTGACGAAGGGGTTGTGGCGACGGTGCTGACCCACGAGCACGGGCACGCCGGCGGTTTCGGCCTCGGCGGCGAAGGCCTGGGCATCCTCCAGGTCGTTGGAGATCGGCTTTTCGACCAGCGGCACGATGTTGCGCTTCACAGCCTCGCGAGCAACGCCCAGGTGCAGGTCGTTGGGCGTGGCGATGATGACAGCCTCGGGCTTGACCTCGTCCATCATCTGGGCGGGATCGGTGAAGAACGGCACGCCGGCGGCCTCTGCCGTGGCGCGGGCGCCCTCAAAGGCGTCGGCGATGGCGACGAGCTCGGCCTCGGGCTCCTCGGTGACAAAGCGGATGTGGTTGCGGCCCATGGCGCCGGCGCCGATAACGGCAATGCGGACGGGGTTGAGCTCAGACATTTCGACTCCTTAATACTGGTGACCGGTGGAATGCGACAAAGGGACTGTCCCTTTGTCGCATCGGTAAAACTAGGCGGACTTCTTCTTGCTGTCGGAGACCATCATGTAGACGGTGAGCACGACGGCGATGGCGGCGATCACAATGGCGCCGTAGAAGGACTGCTGGTAGGCGGCGCTGCCGGCCTCGGCGTGATACAGCACGGCGGTGATGGGCTGGCTGATCCAGGTGGAAGCGGCATAACCCAAAAACATGATGCCGTAGTTGACGCCGATGTTGCTGGTACCAAAGGCGCCACCGGTGAGCGGCGGGTAGATGACGAGCAGGGCGCCAAAGCTAAAGCCGAGCAGAGCGAGCGCCACAAAGAACATGGCCTGCGTAAAGCTCATCGACATGATGACGAGTGCGACGATGGTGACGACAAGGCTGATGAGCAGCGACTTATAGGCGCCGAGCTTGTCGATGATCTGGCCAAAGGACAGACGGCCGACCAGGTTGGCGCAGGTGTTGACGGAGACCACCACACCGCCGAGGGCGACGGCCGCGGCGCTCGTGGGGTCGGCGAAGAGCTGAACGGCGGCGATGGAGGCAACCTTGCCCACGAGCAGGGTGCCCGCGGTGGCGGCAAAGGCGAAGGTGACGATGAGGACCCAGAAGCGCGGGGTCTTGACCATCTCGCCCGGGGTGAGGTCGCCGAAGGTGCCAGCGTGCGCGCCGCCCTTGGGGGCCTCGAAGCCCTCGGGCAGCCAACCGGCCTCGGGGGCCTTCAGGAACAGGGCGGAGGCGGCGATCGTCACAAAGAAGATGACGCCGAGCGCCTTAAGGGCGCCAAAGATGCCCAGGCTCGGGATGAGCAGCGAGGCGAGCACCGGGGACAGCACGGCGGGACCGGCGGTCGAAGCGGCCAGGGTGATGCCGGAGGCGAGACCCTTCTTGTCGATGAACCACTTTTGGCCGGTGGTGAGCGCGGGGTTGTAGCCCAGGCCGTTGCCGATGGCGGCGACGAGCGAGAACCACAGGTAGAACTGCCACGGCTCGGTGACGGTGCCGGACATGAACCAGCCCAGGCCGTAGCACGCGGCGGCGGCGATCACGACGTTGCGGGGGCCGATTTTATCGGAGATGCGGCCGGCGAAGATGCCCGTCACGGCCATGATGGTCTGGAAGACGGGGAAGGCCCAGGTAAGGGCGCTGGACCACTCGGGATAGACGGCGAGCAGATTCTTGCTCACGACGGAATACAGCGCGATGGAGCTGATGAAGAACATGGTGACGCACGCGGCGGAAAGCACGACAGCGCGACCCTTGTTGGAGTTGGTGGAAGCCATTGGACTCTTTCTAATCGATACGGGGGAGGAGGAGCGGTCGTATCCGCGGGTCTCCCTGTCAGGTTGGTTTACTGGTCAGTCGGCTTGGCGACGCCGGACTCATCGGACCAAAGCTCGACACCCTTGTTCTTGAGGTAGCTGTCGGCATAGGCGCGACGGCCGCCGGGCTTGGCGGTGAGGTCGCCCATCATGTTGGAGAAGCCGCCATCGACCTTGATGGCGTCGCCGGTGGTAAAGTCCGAGCGCTTGGACGCCAGGAACATGACGGCGTTGGCGATATCGCTGACCTCGCCGATGCGACGCGTGGCGATCAGACGGCTGCGGCTCTTCTCGATCTCGGGGTCGGCGTAGAAGTTGGCCGACATCGGGGTCTTAACGAAGCAGGGCTCGACGCAGTTGGAGCGCACGCCGTAGGGGCCCCACTCGGCAGCCAGCATCTTGGACATCATGTTGACGCCCGCCTTGGTGGAGCTGTACACGCCCGAGAACGTCTCGGGGGAGTGGCTGGCAACGGTCGAGATGTGCACCAGGCGACCCTGGCCGGCCTTGATCATCTCGCGACCAAAGCGCTGCGAGGTGATGAAGTAACCGGTGAGGTTGACGTTGAGCACCTGCTCCCAGTCGCTCAGCGGCAGGTCTTCCATGGCGGCGAAGCGCAGGATACCGGCGGTGTTGACGAGGACGTCGACGCGACCGAAGTCGGCGATGGTGGCGTCGACGGCGGCCTGAACCTCGGCCTCGTCGGTGGCGTTCATCTTGTAACCCTCGGCGTGGATGCCAAACTCGGCAGCGAGGTCGGCGGCAGCAGCCTTGACCTTCTCCTCGTCCAGGTCGAGCAGGACGACGTTGGCGCCGTTGCGGGCGAACTCGCGGCAAATCTCGACGCCCATACCGCCGAGCGCGCCAGTCACGGCGCAGACATCGCCCTCGAGCTTAAGCCAATTGCTCATAGGAACTTCCCTTCTTGTGCCTCCCGGTGGGTCGCTCCCATTAACCGACCCACGTGGTTTTCGCTGGTTATCGTATGCTTTGCATTTGCGCAGGTGAATTGCATATTTGTTAGAATGGCGTTAACCGTAGGTTTATAGCTCGCAAGACGATGTGTCCTTGATTGAGTGTGTGACCTGCGAAAACAACCCTCTGTGGCACCATGTGGCCATGGGCGCGAAAACGGGAGATTGACGTGTACGATCGACGACTCGAGGCCATATCGGCCGCCGCGGAGCTGGGAAGCTTCTCGCGTGCGGCGGCAAAATTGCGCGTGTCGACCCCGGCGCTCGTCAAGCAGGTGTCGGGCTTCGAGGCCGAGTTTGGCATCACGTTGTTCGAGCGCTCGCATTCTGGTGTTAAGGTGACGCCGGCAGGTGCTCTGCTGGTGGACGATGCACGTTCGATCATGCGGCAGTCCGAGGACGCGCTACGCCGTGCCCGACGCGCGGCGGGCGATGGCGGGGCCGTGCGTCTGGGCGTGTCGATGATGTGTCCGGGGCGCCAGACGCTGTCGATGTGGACGGGCGTACACGAGCTGGAGCCATCGTTGCGCTTCGAGATCGTGCCGGTGAGCGACCTCTATGACGAGCGCGAATCCGTCATGCGCAGCCTCGGTCGCGAGGTGGATGTGGTGCAGTCGAGTTTTTCGACCCCGCGCTGGGGTGACGTCTGCCAAAAGCTCCGCATCGTTAACGTGCCGTTTTATATCGACGTGCCACGCACGAGCCCGCTGGCGCGCAAGACACGCATTACGGTTGCCGACCTGGAGGGCATGCGCCTGCGCGTGCTCCGTCACGGCAACGACGCAATGGACAGCCTGCGCATCGACCTTCTGGCCGACGGCGGCGTTGACGTGATCGACGTGGACAGCTTTGACTTTGCGCTCTTTAACGAGGCAGAGGAAAAGGGCGACGCGGTGCTCACCTGCGGCGCATGGTCGGGGGTGCACCCGGCCTTTGTGGGCGTGCCGTTCCTGTGCGGGCGAGAGGTGCCGGTCTTTCTGCACTACCCGCTCGAGCCCACCCTCCAAGTCCAAAAATTCGTCAACGCCATGGCCCAACTCCTCAAGTAGCCAAAAGAGTCCCGTCCCAAATTAGCTACCCTTTGCTACGGGTTTAGCGGTCCTCGCGTTGCGGCCCGGCTGCCTCGGCTGTCTTTACGCGGTTCTTGTCGATGTACATGTTTTTGTCGGCCTGGGAAAAGAGCTCGCGCATCATAGGCGGTTCATCAAAATCACTGGAAAGCGCGAAGCCCACCGCATAGCTGATGGGCATGTCGGGGTGAGCCTCGGAATACTCGTTCACGTTCGCACGGACCCGAGCGAGACAGGACTCCACGGCAGCCCGATCGGAATCCCGCAGCACCGCGATAAACTCATCGCCGCCGTCGCGGCCCACAAAGCACGTCTCGGATGCCACACTTCCCAGTTGTTGGGCAAAAGAGCGAATGTATTCATCGCCCTTCTCATGACCGAAGTTGTTATTGACCGTATGCAGATTGTTAAGGTCGAAGACGCACACCGCAACGGGCGCCTCCGCGGAGACAGGCTGCTCCTGCCCCAAGACCTCCTCGCACTTGTTCTTGTTGGGCAGTCCTGTGGCTTCGTCGAGATAGACTTTGTTCTGCAGTTCGCGATTGAGCGCGGCAGTTCGCACCGCGCGAACAAGTTCGACCGCAAAGGTCGCCACCAAGCCCATGATGTCGATGATCACCAGGCCCTCGAGATAGTTGAGCGCCGACGCCTTCTCCTGAGAGTAGTCCTCCGCGAGTCGTGTAGCATCGTCGCAAATGCCAAAGAACTCCTCGCTCATGGAGATGATGTCGGTGTTCTCATAGCCGACTTCGCGCACGCGGATGATCTCGGTGCAAAGCTCATCAAAATAGTTTGCAAGCTCGGTCATCTTTGCCTGATACTCATCGTCGTCGAGACGGACGAGGTTGAGGTCGTCACTTCCGTAACGCAAACCGTTGATGTATGAATCCACGGCTTTGAGCAGGTCATCTTGAGGCTGGCCCGCATCCTCGAGCTTAACGATTCGCTGCGTGGTACCGCGCACCAGACCGGCGTAGTTGACCACACGCGCCGTGCCCTGGATATCGGAGACGAGCAGCATAACATTGATGAAGAAGAAGATGAGAACTGCCGTGAGCACCATCATGAGCAGGCGCACCGCCTGGCCGGCCTTCTTGGCGACAGAAGTATTCACAAGTTCACTCCCCTAAATGACAAAAGAACAGGTAGCACGCAGTGTGCTGAAATTCATGGGTGGTTAACTCTACCATATGGGCCAACAGCCTCAAACTGTAGCAGACGCTCGTGCAAATTGGCGTGACGCTTGTCTTGTTGTTCTTGACCTGGCCGCGCTATCGGACATGCTTCTGGTCTTGGATCACCATGGGAAAGCTCATCCCGTTTTGTGCGTCTAGAGTGGGATGCGGCTTCCCAAAGGTGCCGTTAGGGGAAATCACATCCCGGTTTACCCCCTTGAAATGGGATGCCGTTTCCCGGAGGGGGTCCAGCGGGAAACGGCATCCCATTTTGGGCCCGAAAAGTGGGATACGGTTTCCGGCCGGCATGAAAAAGCCTCCGCAGCTCGTGTGGCTGCGGAGGCTTTATTCGTTGCGGCGCATTGTGTTTGGGTCGTTGAGATGAGTCGATTTGCCTCGAAAGAGGAGGGCATTGACCTTAGGGTCATGCCCGACGAATGAGCGGCAAATCGGCCATCTCGGCGAGCCGAACTACTCCAGCTCAAACGCTCCGGTATAGAGCTGGTAGTAGTACCCATGCTTGGCGATCAGCTCGTCGTGGTTGCCGCGCTCGATGATGCGGCCGTGGTCCAGACAGATGATCGCGTCAGAGTTGCGCACGGTGGACAGGCGGTGCGCGATGACAAACGTCGTGCGGCCCTCCATGAGCTTGTCCATGCCCGCCTGCACGATGGCCTCGGTGCGGGTATCGATGCTCGACGTGGCCTCGTCCAGAATCATTGCCGGCGGATCGGCGACGGCGGCGCGTGCGATCGAAATCAGCTGACGCTGGCCCTGCGACAGCTGCGCGCCGTTGCCGGTGAGCATGGTGTCGTAGCCGTCGGGCAGGCGGGTGATAAAGTCGTCCGCGCCTGCGAGCTTGGCCGCCGCGATGCACTCCTCGTCGGTAGCGTCCAGATTGCCGTAGCGGATGTTATCCATCACGGTGCCGGTGAACAGGTTCACGTCCTGCAGCACGACGCCCAGCGAGCGGCGCAGGTCGGCCTTGCGGATCTTGTTGACGTTGATGCCGTCGTAGCGGATCTTGCCGTCGGCGATGTCGTAGAAGCGGTTGATGAGGTTGGTGATGGTCGTCTTACCGGCACCGGTGGCGCCGACAAACGCGACCTTCTGGCCCGGCTTGGCAAACACGGACACGCCGTGCAACACCTCGTGGTCGGGCGTGTAGCCAAAGTCGACGTTGTCCATGACCAGGTCGCCGCGCAGCGGCACGTACTCGATCTCGCCGGTTGCGCGGTGCGGATGTTTCCACGCCCACATGCCGGTGTGGTGGTCGGCCTCCTCGAGCTGCCAGGTGTCGGGGTTCACCTGAGCGTTGACGAGCGTCACATAGCCTTCGTCGGCTTCGGGCTCCTCGTCGATGAGCTCAAAGATACGGTCGGCGCCGGCGAGGCCCATGACCACGGCGTTGATCTGCTGCGAGATCTGGCCGATCTGTCCGCAGAACTGCTTGGTCATGTTGAGGAACGGCACCACGACGGCGATGGACAGTGCCATGCCCGAGATGCTCAGGTTGGGCACGCCCAGCGCCAGGAAAATGCCGCCTGCCAGTGCGACCAGCACGTAGAGCAGGTTTCCCAGGTTCATAAGGATGGGCATGAGGATGTTGGCGTACATGTTGGCCTTCTGCGAGACCTCGAAGAGCTTTTCGTTGCGCTCGTCAAAATCGGCCTCGGCGGCAGACTCGTGGCAGAATGCCTTGACGACCTTCTGGCCGTTCATGACTTCCTCGATATGGCCCTCGACCACGCCGAGCTCGGTCTGCTGCGCAATAAAGAAGCGCGCGGAGTTGGAGCCGAGCAGCTTGGTCATAAAGGTCATAAAGGCGACGCCTGCCACAATGACCAGGCACATCCAAACGCTGTAGTACAGCATGATAAAGAACACCGTGACGATGACGATGGTCGTCATGAGCAGGTTGGGCAGCGACTGGCTGATCATCTGGCGCAGCGTGTCGATGTCGTTGGTGTAGTGGCTCATGATGTCGCCGCGCTGGTGCGTGTCGAAGTAGCGGATCGGCAGGTCCTGCATGCGGTTGAACATCTTCTCGCGCAGCTTCTCGAGCGAGCCCTGCGTGACGATGGCCATGGCGCGGTTCCAGAACAGCGAGGACAGGATGCCGACGCCGTAGATGCAGGCGAGGGTGGTCACGAGCTGTGCGATCTTGGGCTGTGCAGCTTCCCAATCGCCCGACTGCCACGATTCGCTAATAATCTGCAGGGCGCTCTGAAGGAAGGTCGCGCCGATGGAGTTGATGATGGCGCAGAGCACCACGCCGACGACGACGAGGGGCAAAAGCACGGGGTAGAAGCCAAAGAGCGTCTTGATGAGGCGCGACATGGTGCCGCCCTTGCGGTTGAGCGCGCGCTCGGCGGTCGTTGCCTTACTCATGTGCCTCGCCTCCTTCCTGGGTCTGAGCTTGCGTTACGGATGCCTCGGCCTCGACGGCCCCTTCGCCCTCGGCAGACATCTTGTTTTGCGAGGTAAAGGTCTCGCGGTAGATTTCGCTCGTCTTGAGCAGCTCGTCATGGTTGCCGATCTGCGCGATGCGGCCACCCTCCATGACGATGATGCGGTCTGCATCCTGCACGGAGCTAATGCGCTGGGCGATGATGAGCTTGGTCGTGTTGGGCAGATAGCTTGCCAACCCTGCGCGAATCTTGGCGTCGGTCTTGGTGTCGACGGCGCTGGTGGAGTCGTCCAGGATCAAGATCTTGGGGCGACGCAGCAGGGCACGCGCAATGCACAGGCGCTGCTTCTGACCGCCCGAGACATTGGAGCCGCCCTGCTCGATCCAGGTGTCGTAACCCTTGGGGAAGCCGTCGACAAACTCATCGGCGCAGGCCAGATGCGCTGCCTCGCGGACTTCCTCGTCGGTGGCGTTCGGGTCGCCCCAGCGCAGGTTCTCGGCAATCGTGCCGCTAAACAGCACGTTTTTCTGCAATACCATGGCCACTTGGTGGCGCAGATCGTCCAAGTCGTAGTCGCGCACATCCACGCCGCCCACGCGCACGGTGCCTTCGGTGGCGTCGTACAGGCG
>OIWP01004070.1_pt1 | contig 10954 bp, 9 predicted proteins | sample 1587661 | NCBI WGS metagenome assembly OIWP01 (sample SAMEA3888899, study PRJEB22519) | human gut metagenome | biome: human gut; feature: human-associated habitat; material: faeces | place: Denmark | collected 2010 | reverse complement strand
CTTGTGGTCGTTGCCATTGGTGGCAACAGCATTATCAAAGATAACGCCAGCCAGTCGATTGAGCATCAGGCGGAGGCGGTGAAAGCCGTCGCCGATACGGTGCTGGAAATGCTGGCTTCCGATTACGACATTGTGCTGACCCACGGCAACGGGCCGCAGGTCGGGCTGGATTTACGCCGTGCGGAGATTGCCCACAAGCGCGAAGGGCTGCCCTTAACGCCGCTGGCGAACTGTGTGGCAGATACGCAGGGCGGCATCGGCTATCTGATCCAACAGGCGCTGAATAACCGGCTGGCGCGTCACGGCGAGAAGAAAGCCGTCACCGTGGTGACTCAGGTGGAAGTGGATAAAAACGATCCAGGTTTTGCCCATCCCACCAAGCCCATCGGCGCATTCTTTAGTGACAGCCAGCGTGACGAATTACAAAAGGCAAACCCTGACTGGTGTTTTGTTGAAGATGCCGGGCGGGGCTATCGCCGCGTGGTCGCCTCGCCGGAACCGAAACGTATTGTCGAAGCACCTGCCATTAAAGCGCTGATCCAACAAGGTTTTGTCGTAATTGGCGCGGGCGGCGGTGGAATTCCGGTAGTGCGTACTGACGCGGGAGATTACCAAAGCGTGGACGCGGTTATCGACAAAGATCTCTCTACCGCGCTGCTGGCCCGTGAAATTCACGCCGACATTCTTGTGATCACCACTGGCGTCGAAAAAGTGTGTATTCACTTTGGCAAACCGCAGCAGCAGGCGCTCGATCGGGTGGATATTGCCACCATGACCCGCTATATGCAGGAAGGGCATTTCCCGCCCGGCAGCATGTTGCCAAAAATCATCGCCAGCCTGACATTTTTAGAACAAGGCGGCAAAGAAGTGATTATCACCACGCCGGAATGCCTGCCTGCGGCGCTGCGCGGCGAAACGGGCACTCATATTATTAAAACGTAAGGACGTAAGATGAAAGAAAGCAATAGCCGCCGTGAATTTCTGAGCCAGAGCGGTAAGATGGTCACCGCCGCCGCGCTGTTTGGTACCTCTGTGCCGCTCGCCCATGCGGCGGTAGCTGGCACCCTAAACTGCGAAGCGAACAACACCATGAAAATCACTGACCCGCATTACTATCTCGATAACGTGCTGCTGGAAACCGGTTTTGACTACGAAAATGGCGTGGCGGTGCAGACCCGCACGGCGCGCCAGACCGTGGAGATTCAGGACGGCAAAATTGTCGCCCTGCGCGAGAACAAGCTGCATCCGGACGCCACGCTGCCGCACTATGACGCTGGCGGTAAGCTGATGCTGCCCACCACCCGCGACATGCATATTCATCTCGACAAAACCTTTTACGGCGGGCCGTGGCGCTCGCTCAATCGTCCGGCAGGCACCACCATCCAGGACATGATCAAACTCGAGCAGAAAATGCTGCCGGAACTGCAACCGTACACTCAGGAGCGGGCAGAAAAACTGATTGATTTATTGCAGTCGAAAGGCACCACCATTGCCCGCAGCCACTGCAATATCGAACCGGTTTCCGGCCTGAAAAATCTGCAAAATTTGCAGGCGGTGCTGGCGCGACGTCAGGCGGGCTTTGAGTGTGAAATCGTCGCCTTCCCGCAGCACGGTTTGCTGCTGTCGAAATCTGAACCTTTAATGCGTGAAGCGATGCAGGCGGGGGCGCATTACGTCGGCGGCCTGGACCCGACCAGTGTTGATGGCGCGATGGAAAAATCCCTCGACACCATGTTCCAGATTGCGCTGGACTACGACAAAGGCGTCGATATTCACCTGCACGAAACCACTCCGGCAGGCGTGGCAGCCATCAATTATATGGTTGAAACGGTAGAGAAAACGCCACAGCTGAAGGGCAAGCTGACCATCAGTCACGCCTTTGCGCTGGCAACGCTCAACGAGCAACAGGTAGATGAACTGGCGAACCGGATGGTGGTGCAACAAATTTCTATCGCCTCGACGGTGCCGATTGGCACGCTGCATATGCCGCTCAAACAGTTGCACGACAAAGGCGTAAAAGTGATGACTGGCACTGACAGCGTTATCGACCACTGGTCGCCTTATGGTCTGGGCGACATGCTGGAAAAAGCCAATCTGTACGCGCAGCTCTATATTCGTCCTAACGAACAGAACCTCTCCCGCTCGCTGTTTTAGCCACTGGCGATGTATTGCCGCTGAATGAAAAAGGCGAGCGTGTATGGCCAAAAGCGCAGGATGACGCCAGCTTTGTGCTGGTGGACGCCTCCTGTTCCGCCGAGGCGGTGGCGCGTATCTCGCCGAGAACCGCAACGTTCCATAAAGGGCAACTGGTGTGGGGGAGTGTGGCAGGTTGATGCGCATTTGAAACGCCTGCAACGGTGAATAGTAAGAGATTTAAGCCCCAGGGAGTGGGGCAATCTGAATATGAGTGTGTCGGCAGAAATGGACATTATCTTTGAGGAATATGCCCTTATTGACGTTGTGTAGATAACTATTTGTCTACGTGAAAAGATCATCAGTTTTGCCGATTTTAGTCTTTTACAGATAGCAAATATCACACTTACAGGCGCTCGCCTTATGGGGAACGTTGCTGCTCTGTTTCATTCAGGCTCGCGGCATGTTGGGGCTGGATCGGGTGGTTTAAATATTGGCTATATTCAATGGACGCGTTTTGCCGCGATGACATATCAGGCGTTGCCAAATACACATAGCTAATCAGGAGTAAACACAATGAAGATCAAAGCTGTTGGTGCATATTCCGCTAAACAACCACTTGAACCGATGGATATCACCCGGCGTGAACCGGGACCGAATGATGTCAAAATCGAAATCGCTTACTGTGGCGTTTGCCATTCCGATCTCCACCAGGTCCGTTCCGAGTGGGCGGGGACGGTTTACCCCTGCGTGCCGGGTCATGAAATTGTGGGGCGTGTGGTAGCCGTTGGTGATCAGGTAGAAAAATATGCGCCGGGCGATCTGGTCGGTGTCGGCTGCATTGTCGACAGTTGTAAACATTGCGAAGAGTGTGAAGACGGGTTGGAAAACTACTGTGATCACATGACCGGCCCTATAACTCGCCGACGCCGGACGAACCGGGCCATACTCTGGGCGGCTACTCACAACAGATCGTCGTTCATGAGCGATATGTTCTGCGTATTCGTCACCCGCAAGAGCAGCTGGCGGCGGTGGCTCCTTTGTTGTGTGCAGGGATCACCACGTATTCGCCGCTACGTCACTGGCAGGCCGGGCCGGGTAAAAAAGTGGGCGTGGTCGGCATCGGCGGTCTGGGACATATGGGGATTAAGCTGGCCCACGCGATGGGGGCACATGTGGTGGCATTTACCACTTCTGAGGCAAAACGCGAAGCGGCAAAAGCCCTGGGGGCCGATGAAGTTGTTAACTCACGCAATGCCGATGAGATGGCGGCTCATCTGAAGAGTTTCGATTTCATTTTGAATACAGTAGCTGCGCCACATAATCTCGACGATTTTACCACCTTGCTGAAGCGTGATGGCACCATGACGCTGGTTGGTGCGCCTGCGACACCGCATAAATCGCCGGAAGTTTTCAACCTGATCATGAAACGCCGTGCGATAGCCGGTTCTATGATTGGCGGCATTCCAGAAACTCAGGAGATGCTCGATTTTTGCGCCGAACATGGCATCGTGGCTGATATAGAGATGATTCGGGCCGATCAAATTAATGAAGCCTATGAGCGAATGCTGCGCGGTGATGTGAAATATCGTTTTGTTATCGATAATCGCACACTAACAGACTGAAAAAATTAATAAATACCCTGTGGTTTAACATATTAACTTCGCTCTCCACTTAACTTTTTAGTTAAGGAGAGCGAAATAATATCAAAGTAGCAGTAAAACCTATAACGTAAATTTAAATTGTTAAATTAACGCCCTCCAGTACACAATACTTCACACGTTAGTTATGAGCGATTTCTGATAGTGCCTGGTTTAATCAGAGCTTTATTATCTGCGACGTTTATTTTTATTTAAGAGAGATCGCGATGATATCATTAAAAGCTCCGCACAATAATTTGATGCCATATACGCAACAAAGCATACTTAATACGGTTAAAAACAATCAGTTACCAGAGGATATCAAAAGCTCCCTGGTTTCCTGTGTCGATATATTCAAGGTTTTGATTAAACAATATTATGATTATCCTTATGATTGTCGTGATGATTTAGTCGATGACGACAAACTCATTCATCTCATGGCTGCCGTACGAGACTGTGAGTGGTCAGACGATAACGCACTCACCATAAATGTGCAGTTTAATGATTTCCCTGGATTTTATGACTGGATGGATTACCCTGATCACCCGGTTAAGTTTGTTTTTCACATACTTGAAAATCAAAAAGGGACAGTTTGGGTATATGACCAGGATGATGCGTTTCTTGATATTAAAGCAAACGTGCAGGCTGGACGCTTTACCGGGCTTAAGAAATTAGTGCAGTTTATCGATTCAGTGCGAACAGATTGCAAATGTATTCTTCTTGAATACCATATGCCTTTGCTGAGAATTTTCCCTAAAGGGAAAGAGTGTATGCATGTGGAAAAATGGCTTCGCGAAATGTCGTCTATTCCGGAGACAGACGCGCCCATTAAGCAGGCGCTTGCGCATGGATTATTATTACACTTAAAAAATATCTACCCTGTTTTTCCTGAATCACTGGTGATGTTATTGCTCTCTGTTCTGGACGTAAAAACATACAGAGATGATGCGCGATTAAATGAATGGATATCTAATAGAGTGCAGGAATTAGGTGACAGATATTATCCTGTAAATAAGCACGTTAAAATCCGCTACACTCTTTAGTTCAGAAAGGGTTCCACCTGCAAGTTGTTATTCCACCTGAGAGTGAATCGCAATGCAGGTAATCATTTCATCTGTATATCTGTATGCCAACTGGCATTCCATCTCTTTTTTCGCCGATATTTTGTTGTGATCGGCGACACTTCGCTTAAAAAAGCACCAGTAGTGGTTTCGCAGCCATGCGGTGTATAAAAAATGATCTCATGCAGATGTTTTGTGAATGTGTTGGTTGACATTCATATGAAAAAAATCATAATTCCATCATGTTTGTGTGGGGTCTTTTCTGTATCTTACGCATCGCACTCAAGCCTGACAGAAAATATGCTGTAAGGCTCATATCAAAAACCGCCATTAGCTCATCAGGAAGAGCAGACGACAACCAGGATTGTTGTATGGTACGGGGTTCGAGGCCTCGATGGCGGTCCAACTTTTCAAAACTCTTCTGAATCAGATCCCCTTATTATCATCCCTGCAAAGTGGAACATTGCCATTGTTTGGCTATTCAGGATGGGGCAGACCAATGAAAAAAGCCCACACAGGGGAGAGTGGGCTGAAATGGGAAGCTAAAGACTCAAGTAAACTTATCGGAAATAAGGACCACGCATTACGGGGGCTATCATCGCCGATGGCCGTGATTCGGCAAATCAGGTTGATTACGTAGAGAGTAAATTATCTGCTCACCGCTGCGTCACCCCTTCGTAAATCAGGCGTAGCGCGAATACACCAATAATTGCACCAATAACCCGACTGGCAACGCGTTGCATACGCCCATAAGCACGACGCACAGCGGGCAAAGAAAACGCCTGACTAAGAAAAACTCGCCAGATAATTGATGCGAGCACAATCCCCGCCCAGGCCATTAAACGTGCCCATGTTGGTGTTTCGGCATTTAATGTTACTGAGAAAATACTGATAAAAAATAAAACGGTTTGCGGGTTAGAGAGATCGGTAATTAATCCGCGGCGAAAAAAGACATACCAGGGGGCGCTAATCGGTTGTTGTAGTGTGCTCATTTGCGGTGTTGACTGGCGGCGCATGCTGCACCACGCAAACCATAAGAGATAAGCGCCGCCGACGATTCTGATAAGCGAAAAAATCTCCTCACACTGCGTAATTAGCGTTGCAAGACCAAACAAACCCAACCCGGAATAAAATGCATCGCCCAGCGCCACGCCCAGCCCGGTCAGCACCCCTGCGCGTCGACCGGAAGCCAGGCTGGTTTGTACTACCACAAAGAGATTGGCTCCCGGATTAAAAAAAGTAATCACGAACAGTCCTACGGTCAGGTAAACGGCATGCAAAGGATCCATAGTGATTTCATCCATAAATAAGTGAACTAACTGCATCATATTTCTACCAAAAATAATCGGGTGCGAGAGAGATCACAAAGTGTCTTATTTCCGGTTACTGGCGTTTATGCCCTGACTGAACTAATTATTAATCAACCCAATAATGTGGGTGGGTGATAGTGTGATAACAACTCTGGAGCCGTAATATGAAAATAATCTCTAAAATGTTAGTCGGTGCGTTAGCGTTAGCCGTTACCAATGTCTATGCCGCTGAATTGATGACCAAAGCGGAATTTGAAAAAGTTGAATCGCAGTATGAAAAAATAGGTGATATTTCAACCAGCAATGAAATGTCGACTGCAGATGCAAAAGAAGATTTGATCAAAAAAGCGGATGAAAAAGGGGCTGATGTGTTGGTACTGACCTCCGGTCAAACTGACAATAAGATCCACGGCACGGCAAATATTTATAAGAAGAAGTAATTCTGAATCCTATGTAAACATCTCCGATGCGTAAGTTTATCGGTGATCATCTATTGAAATTTATGCCGGATAAAGCGTTCGCGCTGCATTCGGCAGTTCAGCTTTTCAGCCGCCGCCAGAACGTCGTCCGGCTGATGCCTAAATAATTCGCCGCTGCTGTTTTATCGCCATTAAATTTCTCCAGTGCCTGTTGTGGTGTCAGTAAGCGTGGAGCGGGAGTTTTCGCCGACTCGCGCGCCAGTTCCGGCAGTAGCAGTTGCATAAACTGCGGCGTTAAATCCGGCGTCGGTTCCACACTTAAAAACAGCGCCAGTCGTTCCATCATATTGCGCAGTTCACGAATATTGCCTGGCCAGTCGTAGTGCAGCAGCACAGTTTCACTTGCCTGTAACCCCTGGCGTAATGCAGCAGAAAATGGGGCGGAGAGCGCCGCCAGAGACACTTTCAAAAAGCTTTCCGCCAGCGGAAGAATATCCGCCACCCGCTCGCGCAGTGGTGGCAATTGCAGACGCAAAATACTCAGCCGATAAAACAGATCACGGCGAAAACGTCCTTGCTGCATATCTTCTTCCAGATTGCAGTGAGTGGCGCTAATGACCCGTACATCTACCGGAACAGGCTGATGCCCGCCGACGCGGGTGACCTCTTTTTCTTCCAGCACCCGCAGCAGCCGGGTCTGCAAAGGTAGCGGCATTTCGCCAATCTCATCCAGAAACAGCGTACCGCCGTGGGCAATTTCGAACAGCCCGGCGCGACCTCCGCGTCGCGAGCCGGTAAACGCCCCTTCCTCATAGCCAAACAGTTCTGCTTCCAGCAGCGATTCGGCAATCGCCCCGCAGTTGACGGCAACAAACGGATGCGACTTTTTGCCCTGTCGCGCATCGTGGCGGGCAAAATATTCCCGATGAATCGCCTGGGCCGCCAGCTCTTTGCCCGTCCCCGTTTCCCCCTCAATCAACACCGCCGCACTGGAGCGGGCATACAGCAAAATAGTCTGCCGTACTTGTTCCATCTGTGGTGATTGACCGAGCATATCGCCCAGCACGTAACGAGTACGCAGGGCGTTGCGGGTGGCATCGTGAGTGTTATGGCGTAACGACATGCGCGTCATATCCAGCGCATCGCTGAACGCCTGGCGCACGGTGGCGGCGGAATAGATAAAAATTCCGGTCATTCCGGCTTCTTCTGCCAAATCGGTAATCAGCCCTGCGCCGACCACCGCTTCGGTGCCGTTAGCTTTTAGCTCGTTAATCTGCCCGCGTGCGTCTTCCTCGGTAATGTAGCTACGTTGGTCGAGGCGCAAATTAAAGGTTTTTTGAAACGCCACCAGCGCTGGAATGGTTTCCTGATAGGTGACAACGCCGATAGAAGAGGTGAGTTTTCCGGCTTTTGCCAGTGCCTGTAACACATCGTAGCCGCTCGGTTTAATCAAAATAACTGGCACTGACAGGCGGCTTTTCAGGTACGCGCCGTTAGAGCCAGCCGCGATGATGGCGTCACAGCGTTCGTTTGCCAGTTTCTTGCGGATGTAGGTCACTGCTTTTTCAAAGCCAAGCTGAATAGGGGTAATGTTCGCCAGGTGATCAAACTCGAGGCTGATATCGCGAAACAGCTCGAACAGGCGCGTTACAGATACCGTCCAGATAACCGGTTTGTCGTCATTAAGCCGTGGTGGATGTGCCATAGCGCACCGCAAAGTTAAGAAACCGAATATTGGGTTTAGTCTTGTTTCATAATTGTTGCAATGAAACGCGGTGAAACATTGCCTGAAACGTTAACTGAAACGCATATTTGCGGATTAGTTCATGACTTTATCTCTAACAAATTGAAATTAAACATTTAATTTTATTAAGGCAATTGTGGCACACCCCTTGCTTTGTCTTTATCAACGCAAATAACAAGTTGATAACAAAGGATGGGCTATGTCTCTACACTCTCCAGGTAAAGCGTTTCGCGCTGCACTGACTAAAGAAAATCCATTGCAGATTGTTGGCACCATCAACGCTAATCATGCGCTGTTGGCGCAGCGTGCCGGATATCAGGCAATTTATCTTTCTGGCGGTGGCGTGGCGGCAGGTTCGCTGGGGCTGCCCGATCTCGGTATTTCTACCCTTGATGATGTGCTGACCGACATTCGCCGTATCACCGACGTTTGTTCGCTGCCGCTGCTGGTGGATGCGGATATCGGTTTTGGTTCTTCGGCCTTTAACGTGGCGCGCACCGTGAAATCGATGATTAAAGCCGGTGCGGCAGGATTGCATATTGAAGATCAGGTTGGTGCGAAACGCTGCGGTCATCGTCCGAATAAAGCGATCGTCTCGAAAGAAGAGATGGTGGATCGGATCCGCGCGGCGGTGGATGCGAAAACCGATCCTGATTTTGTGATCATGGCGCGCACCGATGCTCTGGCGGTAGAGGGGCTGGATGCGGCGATCGAGCGTGCGCAGGCCTATGTTGAAGCGGGTGCCGAGATGTTGTTCCCGGAGGCGATTACCGAACTCGCCATGTACCGCCAGTTTGCCGATGCGGTGCAGGTGCCGATCCTCGCCAACATCACCGAATTTGGTGCCACGCCGCTGTTTACCACCGACGAATTACGCAGCGCCCATGTCGCAATGGCGCTGTACCCACTTTCAGCGTTCCGCGCCATGAACCGCGCCGCTGAACATGTCTACAACGTCCTGCGCCAGGAAGGCACGCAGAAAAGCGTCATCGACACCATGCAGACCCGCAACGAGCTGTACGAAAGCATCAACTACTACCAGTACGAAGAGAAGCTCGACAACCTGTTTGCCCGTAGCCAGGTGAAATAAAAAACGCCCGTTGATTGTATTCGACAGCCGATGCCTGATGCGTCGCTGACGCGACTTATCAGGCCTACGAGGTGCACTGAACTGTAGGTCGGATAAGACGGATGGCGTCGCATCCGACAACCGATGCCTGATGCGCCGCTGACGTGACTTATCAGGCCTACGGGGTGCACTGAACTGTAGGTCGGATAAGACGCATAGCGTCGCATCCGACAACCGATGCCTGATGCGCCGCTGACGCGACTTATCAGGCCTACGGGGTGCACTGAACTGTAGGTCGGATAAGACGCATAGCGTCGCATCCGACAACCGATGCCTGATGCGCCGCTGACGCGACTTATCAGGCCTACGGGGTGAACTGAACTGTAGGTCGGATAAGACGCATAGCGTCGCATCCGACAACAATCTCGACCCTACAAATGATAACAATGACGAGGACAACATGAGCGACACAACGATCCTGCAAAACAGTACCCATGTCATTAAACCGAAAAAATCTGTGGCACTTTCTGGCGTTCCGGCGGGCAATACGGCGCTCTGCACCGTGGGTAAAAGTGGCAATGACCTGCATTACCGCGGCTACGATATTCTTGATCTGGCGAAACATTGCGAATTTGAAGAAGTGGCGCATCTGCTGATCCACGGCAAACTGCCGACCCGTGACGAACTCGCCGCTTACAAAACGAAACTGAAAGCCCTGCGCGGTTTACCGGCTAACGTGCGTACCGTGCTGGAAGCCTTACCGGCGGCGTCGCACCCGATGGATGTTATGCGCACCGGTGTTTCCGCGCTCGGCTGCACGCTGCCAGAAAAAGAGGGGCATACCGTCTCTGGCGCGCGGGATATTGCCGACAAACTGCTGGCGTCGCTTAGCTCGATTCTCCTTTATTGGTATCACTACAGCCACAACGGCGAACGCATCCAACCGGAAACCGATGACGACTCCATCGGCGGTCACTTCCTGCATCTGCTGCACGGCGAAAAGCCATCGCAAAGCTGGGAAAAGGCGATGCATATCTCGCTGGTGCTGTACGCCGAACACGAGTTTAACGCCTCCACCTTTACCAGTCGGGTGATTGCGGGCACCGGCTCTGATATGTATTCCGCGATTATTGGCGCGATTGGCGCACTGCGCGGGCCAAAACACGGCGGGGCGAATGAAGTGTCGCTGGAGATCCAGCAACGCTACGAAACGCCGGACGAAGCCGAAGCAGATATCCGCAAGCGCGTGGAAAACAAAGAAGTGGTCATTGGTTTTGGTCATCCGGTTTACACCATCGCTGACCCGCGCCACCAGGTGATTAAACGTGTGGCGAAGCAGCTCTCGCAGGAAGGCGGCTCGCTGAAGATGTACAACATCGCCGATCGCCTGGAAACGGTGATGTGGGAGAGCAAAAAGATGTTCCCCAATCTCGACTGGTTCTCTGCTGTTTCCTACAACATGATGGGCGTTCCCACCGAGATGTTCACACCACTGTTTGTTATCGCCCGCGTCACCGGCTGGGCGGCGCACATTATCGAACAACGTCAGGACAACAAAATTATCCGTCCTTCCGCCAA
>OIWP01004064.1_pt1 | contig 10972 bp, 6 predicted proteins | sample 1587661 | NCBI WGS metagenome assembly OIWP01 (sample SAMEA3888899, study PRJEB22519) | human gut metagenome | biome: human gut; feature: human-associated habitat; material: faeces | place: Denmark | collected 2010 | reverse complement strand
TCCATACGGGAAAGATCTAAAATATCATTGATCAGTTTCAATAGTAAGTCGGAGTTCGTATTAATCAACTTCACGAACTGCTCACGCTCTTCCGGCTCCAAGACCTCTTCCGAGTTCATTAAATTCGAGAAACCGACAATCGCATTCAGCGGCGTACGGATCTCATGGCTCATATTCGCCAAGAAAGCCGACTTCATCCGATCCGACTCCTCGGCTTTTTCCCTCGCAGAGATCAATACCTCCTCCGTATCCTTGATATTTTGGATATTCAAACATAAGCCATTGATTACATACCCATCATTCGCATCCTCTAAGCTTCCGTAACGAAATTCCCACCATTGGTAACCTTTCCCGTTAAAATCGCAACGATATTGAAGGATATGATGAGAGATTGTACCCGTACAAATGAAATCAATTAAGGATCGCAAACTCTGCCTGTCGTCCGGATGAGTCATCTCGTACAGCTCATCCAAAGGAATTTCCCGGGGAGAAATATTCACATAACTAAAGAACTCATTGTCAAATCGGAAAGTTCCAGACTGTAATTTCCAAGCGAATATATTACCCCCTTCCAACGCTAAAGAAAGATACTCTTTCTCCTGCTTTAAATTAGCGAGCACCTCTTTCCTTCGTCTTGCTTCCCGCCAATAGAGATAAAACAAATAACCGATCAATGCCAACAATAAGATCACACCCAAGGAAGAGGCGATAAAAACCTCTATCTTATACCGTTCGGAAATAGGCATATTTATGACATGAACATTAGTAGGGACCTCTTCCTTTGAAATACCTAAACGTTGCATCTCTACCCAATCATACAGATACTCTTTGGGACTCTCTACGATCGGAACGGAAGAGACAGGCGTACCGGAAAGAATTTTAGCCGCCAACCTAGCCTGTTCCGCCGCTTGTATGCGGTTCGAGCAAAAATAGCCTCCCAGAACTTCCACGTTTATATTAAAGATTTCCCGCACTGCCGTAAATGAAGGAGTCACGAACATCTTAGACAAGCCTGCGGATGTATAGTCATAACGGATATTGAAAAATACGCAATAAGGATAGGTACCATTAATATTACTCAATAAAAACTCCCCATTGGCTTTACGAAAAGGCATGAAATGGATTATATTTTTCGAAGGACGTATCGCCTTCATTCTCATCTCGGTTCTAAACATCATGGAATCCACCTTAAAGTCCGGATCATTTAATTGGAAAGCCAATTGATTATAATCCAACACATACCGGCTCGTATCGACCGCTTTTATCAACTCCCGGAAAGCCAACTGCCCTAAGGAGGTCTTATCATAATTGATATAAATGCGAGACTTTCCCATTTGCCGATCGATCAAACGAAGGTTCTCCTCATAATCAATCTTATCCCAGCTACCTGTTACATTCGGATATTCTTCCAGCAAATCCCAATTAGGGAAATTGACGCCAGAGAAAACAACCGGAACTTTCTTTACAAAAGGATGGCCGCATTTCATCAACGTATAGGTAGCCTGATCATCATTCACCAATATGATGTCGGGCTTCCAAAGACGGATCGTATCGATAAAGTTATACATCCGTTCCTCTTCCTCCTCAGCCATATAACACTCGCAGTCGAGATAAAACGTACGGATGTCCGCATTCACCCGATTTTTTCCCAGCTCTTTCCGGATATCTGAGTTTAATTCCAGATAGTTCTTATCATCCCACCGAAAAGATTGGATCACAAGCACACGGCTCCGCTTCGCCTCAGGTTTACACCCCAACGCTAATAAAAGCAGAAAAAAAACACCCCCGACATTATTTAAGAATCTCATGTCCAAACTTTAAACAGTAAATGTGACAAAAGTACGACTATTTTCATTATTCACATTCATTAGCTGTATCTTTCTTTTCCCTCTTCCGTTCTAAAATGAATAAATATATAGGGATTGTCAAGGAAAAGCCGTATATTTGTCCATTGGTTGAAAACCTTGTAAACTGTATATTAACAAGATTAATTCTATTAGTAAATGGGAAGAGTATTAGTTATTGGTGCAGGGGGCGTAAGTACCGTTGCTGTTAAGAAAATAGCGATGAATGCGGATGTCTTCACGGATATCATGGTAGCTAGCCGTACGAAAAGTAAATGCGACAAGATCGCCGCCGATATCAAGAACGTGAAAGTGCAAACCGCACAGGTAGACGCAGACAACGTGCAAGAGCTTGTTGCCTTGTTTAACGCCTTCAAACCGGATTTGGTGGTAAATCTGGCCTTACCTTATCAAGATTTGCATATCATGGATGCTTGTCTGGAATACGGTGTTAGCTATTTAGATACGGCCAACTACGAACCGCTTGATGAAGCCAAATATCAATACAGCTGGCAATGGGCCTATAAAGATCGTTTCGAGAAAGCCGGTCTTACCGCTATCTTGGGATGTGGTTTCGATCCGGGGGTTACCGGCGTATATACAGCCTATGCGGCAAAGCATCATTTCGACGAGATACACTATCTGGATATCGTAGACTGCAACGCAGGAGATCACCATAAGGCATTCGCTACCAATTTCAATCCGGAAATCAATATCCGTGAGATTACTCAACGTGGCAAATATTTCGAGGATGGGGAATGGAAGGAGACCGATCCGTTAAGCGTACATAAAGCCTTGAATTATCCGAATGTAGGACCGAAAGAATCGTATTTGATGTATCACGAGGAATTGGAAAGTTTGACCAAAAACTTCCCGACCCTCAAACGGGCTCGTTTCTGGATGACTTTCGGACAGGAATACTTGACTCATCTACGTGTCATCCAAAATATCGGTATGGCTCGTATCGACCCGATCCTTTACAACGGGCAGGAAATCGTTCCGATCCAATTCTTAAAAGCCGTACTGCCGAACCCGGGTGATCTGGGAGAGAATTATACTGGCGAGACTTCCATCGGTTGCCGCATCCGTGGTATCAAGGACGGTAAGGAATTAACTTATTACGTATACAACAACTGTAGCCACCATGCCGCTTATCTAGAGACAGGAGCGCAAGGTGTTAGTTATACCACCGGTGTTCCCGCCATGATCGGCGCCAAATTATTTATGCAAGGCATTTGGAAGAAACCGGGTGTATGGAATGTGGAGGAATTCAATCCGGACCCATTCATGAAAGAGCTAAATGAGCAAGGTTTGCCTTGGCATGAATTGTTTAACATTGACTTAGAATTGTAATATGGCAATACAAATAGGCGATAAGGTTCCCGAGTTTTTGGGAACCGATCAAGACGGTAAAGAGGTAAAGATGAGTGACTATAAAGGGAAAAAAGTAGCGCTCTATTTTTATCCGAAAGATAATACGAGCGGTTGCACGGCGGAAGCATGCAGCTTACGTGACGGCTATCAAGCCTTACAAGCGAAAGGCTTCGAGATCATCGGAGTAAGTAAAGATAGCGCCAAATCGCATCAAGGCTTTATACAAAAGCAAAACTTACCTTTCCGTTTAATAGCGGACACAGACACGGCCTTACAAGAACAGTTTGGTGTGTGGGCTGAGAAAAAAATGTACGGACGTTCATACATGGGGACTCTCCGGACCACCTTTATCATTAACGAGGAAGGTATTGTTACCAATATCATCGGGCCGAAAGAGGTGAAGACAAAAGACCATGCAAATCAAATCCTTAATTTATAAGGGACACATATGGCAAAAGAAGAAAATTTGTTCGAAGAAAAAGCGAAAGAAGAAGGTGGTAAACCAGCCGCTAACACGGATAAGCTAAAAGCTTTACGTGCGGCAATGGATAAAATCGAGAAGAACTACGGAAAAGGTTCGATCATGAAACTGGGCGATGAAAGCATCGAGGATATCGAGGTGATACCGACAGGCTCTATCGCTTTAAACGCAGCGCTGGGCGTAGGTGGATATCCGAAAGGACGTATCGTCGAGATCTATGGTCCGGAATCTTCCGGTAAGACAACGATAGCGATCCATGCGATCGCCGAGGCGCAGAAAAAAGGAGGTATCGCCGCATTTATCGATGCGGAGCATGCTTTTGACCGTTTCTATGCCGAGAAGCTAGGCGTTGATGTAGAGAACCTATGGATCTCCCAGCCGGATAACGGTGAGCAGGCCTTGGAAATAGCCGAGCAATTGATCCGTTCATCCGCCGTAGATATCATTGTTATCGACTCCGTAGCCGCATTGACTCCTAAAGCCGAGATTGAGGGCGATATGGGAGACAGCAAGATGGGTCTGCAAGCTCGTCTAATGTCGCAAGCCCTTCGTAAGTTGACGGCCGCGATCAATAAGACGAATACGACCTGTATCTTCATCAACCAATTGCGTGATAAGATCGGTGTAATGTTCGGAAACCCTGAAACGACGACAGGTGGTAACGCATTGAAATTCTATGCTTCTGTCCGTTTGGATATCCGTAGTATTGGAAAGCTGAAAGATGGTGACGAGATCAAGGGAAACCAAGTGCGTGTGAAAGTTATAAAAAACAAGGTGGCTCCTCCATTCCGCAAGGCAGAGTTCGATATCATGTTCGGTCAAGGTATCTCCCGTTCCGGAGAGATCATCGATCTTGGTTCTGAACTGAATATCATCAAGAAGAGCGGTTCATGGTACAGCTACAATGATACCAAATTGGGACAGGGTCGTGATGCGGCAAAACAATGTGTCGAGGACAATCCCGAATTGGCAGACGAATTATCCGAATTAATATTTGACGCATTAAAAGCCAACAAGTAATTTGCGGGGGCGGGCAAACCCCGCCCCTATACAAAATTGTAATGAGTAATAAAGACAAATATCGTTTACTTTGCAATACTGAAAAAAATATACCGATCTTCTCACATGACTGGTGGTTGGATACGGTTTGCGGAGAAAAAAAATGGGATGTCTTGCTTATAGAACAAAAGGGAAGGATACAGGCAACCCTCCCCCTTTACGTCCCCCATTCCGATATTGTCTCAATGCCTTCTTACACCCAAACGATGGGCCCTTGGTTCGCCGCAAGTTCCTCCGACACGAAATATACGACCGAGTTAGGACGACGTCAAGAACTATGCAAACAATTCACGGAAGAACTAAAACGCTATCCGCACTTCCTGCAAAATTTCAATTATGACATTACGGATTGGCTTCCGTTTTATTGGGCGGGATATAACCAAACGACACGTTATACCTATTTATTAAAAAATATCCGGGATCATCAAGCGGTATGGGAGAATATGAGCCCCAATATCCGGCGAAATATTGCGAAAGCGCAGAATAAATACCATATATCCGTAAAAAAAGGGATTCCTTTGAATGAGTTCCTAGCTGTACAAGCCCAAACATTTGATCGCCAGCATGTACGAATCAAGGAAGACACGAATGTACTGAAAGACTTGATCGCCACTTGCCGGCAAAGAGGACAAGGTGATTTATGGGGAGGTTATGACGAGCAAGGCCATTTACATGCGGCCGCTTTCATCGTATGGCAAGATCGATCGGCTTACTATCTCGCAGGAGGAGAGGTTCCGGAGCGCAAAGCTACGTCCTGTGGGAATGTCTTCATTTCGTTTCTCAATTTACGACGGTCTTTGATTTCGAAGGGTCTATGCTACCCGGAGTAGAACGTTTCTTCCGCGAGTTCGGAGCTATCCAAACCCCATTTTTCACAATATCTAGGGGGAAATTGAGTTTATTAGACAGAGCACGCATTAAACTAAGCAAATGGGTATGAAAAATCGCACTTTACATTATATAATACGCTTTCTTGTAGGAGATGATGTCCCTAGCGAACTGGTGGAAACGATCGGGTACACGGCTGATCCCAATAAATTCGACCGATATAACGTCGTTATCATTCCATCCGGCTTCTTTGATGGACAAACATACGGGACTCCCGCTTCCTTACCAGAACTCCCCTTGCGAGAGGTTCAAGGTATCCCCTTGTTATTCGGCTCGCCGAAAGAGGAATGGATAAGAGATACATGGGTGGTTCATGCCGATATCATCGCAAGTACTTATTTTCTCATTTCCAGATACGAGGAGATGGTACGGCGTGGACTTCGGGATGAGCATGGAAGATTTCCCGGTAAAGAGTCCTTGCCCTACCGGGCCGGTTTCCTGCATCGTCCGATCGTGGATGAATATCGCATGCTGCTTCATCGTTGGCTGCGCCAATCCCGGTTACGTGTACCCGAGGTAAAAAAGCAAATCCGGAAGATCTACCTCACGCACGACGTAGATTCTCCGACTCTATATCGTTCGTGGAAAGGTTTGATACGGTCTATTAGAGATAGAAGAGGTTTATATAAATCCTTTCAAGGTAAATTCGGTTCCCTTGAGAAAGACCCGTTTTATACCTTCCCTTGGTTTTTCCGCCAGAATAGTATCCTTCAGGACTTGATAGGGAAGGAACAATGTCACCCTATCCTATTTATCCGGAACGGGGGGAAAGCCAAGCACGACAAACCTCATTACGATTTGAGGAATAAAGATATTCGTAAATTGATAAAAAGTGCTTTAGAGCATAATGTAACTATTGGTTTGCATAGTAGCTACCAAGCGGGTACGACTCCCAGCCTTATCCGGAAAGAGAAAACCGGTCTGGAAGATCATATCGGTAAAAATGTTCGGTTCAACCGTCATCATTTCTTGGCAATCCGGGAACCGGAAGATATGGACCAAATAGAGGCTGCTGGGGTTACGGACGATTTCACCATGGGGTACGCCGATGTCTCCGGATTCCGGTTAGGGACTTGCTACCCGGTTCGTTGGATCAATCCGATCACCCGCCGGCTATCTCCTCTCCGACTACATCCGCTTATTATAATGGATTGTACCCTAGAGGAGGAGAAATATATGGGACTGGATTTTGACAGGGCTTTAACCTATTGCCGGAATTTAGTGGAACAAGTAAATAATGTAGGAGGTGAATTGGTTTTACTATGGCATAATGACTCCGTACAAGAAGGGTCCGGAAGTTATTTACGTAAATTATACGCCCAGCTATTAAAAGAATTAGCGAAGCAGTGAAAACAATAAAATCCCTGTATTCAAATAAATCAGAAAGAATGATTACTAATTGTAAAAATATTTTAGTCCTCGCCCCTCATACGGATGATGGGGAACTTGGGTTGGGGGGAACTATCTCACGCCTGATAGAAGATGGTAAAAAAGTGACCTATGTGGCTTTCTCCACCGCACAGCAATCGGTTCCCGAGGGTTTTCCGAAAGATATCTTGAAGACAGAGGTCAAGCAAGCGACCCAGACCTTAGGTATAGAACCGGAAAACCTAATCATATACAATTACGAAGTAAGAAAACTGGGATACGCAAGACAAGAGATATTAGAGGAGTTAATACGCCTGAAAAAAGTATCCGATTTTGACCTAGTCTTCATCCCTAGCTTGCACGACATCCACCAAGATCATACGACGATCGCCCAAGAGGGTCTACGGGCGTTCAAAAACACGAATATATTAGGTTATGAGTTAATCTGGAACAACCTGACATTCAATACACAATGTTTTGTAAGGCTGGAAGAGCGCCATATCGACGCAAAGGTAGAATCATTGAAAGCCTATAAATCGCAAGGAGCGAGAGATTATCTATCCAAGGACTTTATCTATTCATTAGCGAGAGCACGGGGTGTCCAAGCGGGATGTACCTATGCGGAAGCGTTTGAAGTCGTTCGTCTATTCTTATAACACTGATTGAATCCATGAATAAACTTCTTATCATATGTGATATGTTCCCACCCGCTTTCGCCCCCAGAATGGGATATCTATGCAAATATTTGACACGCATGGGATGGGAAGTTACCGTAGTGACAGAATACATAGAAGACAATACATTCGAATTCCTTACGGGGTATGCGGACGTGTATTGCGTCCGCTACTACAAAGCATCAGGAAAGATCTCAAAGCATATCGAATGGATGTGGGTCATGTTTCTAGACATCTTGTTTGGTTATAAAGACATGAGAATAATCAACGCATGCATCCCCTTAATAAAGACCAACCAATACAAGGGGATATTGTGTAGCACATACCGCACCTTTCCTTTAACCGCCGCCAAGACGTTAGCGATCCATACCAACCTCCCTTTCGTCGTGGATTTACGAGATATTATCGAGCAATACGCCTCCAACGAATATATATCGCATAAATTCCATACATTTTCATGGTTAGACGCATTCATCACAAAGCGATTTCGCAAACGGTTACTTAGAAAGCGAAATAACGCTTTGGAGGTAGCGGATTGTGTCACGACCGTATCGCCTTGGCATGTGGAGGTACTCAAACAATATAATCCCAACGTAAGACTGATTTATAATGGATTCGATCCTGAGTTGTTCTATCCGCAACAAATCAAGACCTCCCGGTTTATCATTACCTATACCGGACGGTTGTTAAGTTTAGCGATCCGAAATCCGGAGTTATTATTTGCAGCCATCGCCCGTCTTACGGAGGACAAGGTCATTATCCCCGAAACTTTTCGAGTTGTATGGTATACCGATCAAGAGTCCCGCTCCATCATCCGCCAAGAGGCCGAACGACATGGGGTGCAATCTTTCATGGATTACCATGAGTATGTACCGGCATCCGATATTCCCCTCATCTTGAACAAAAGCTCGGTGCTGCTTTCCTTGACGAATAAGTTTGACACGTCTGGTCCAAAAGGCTTCATGACAACTAAGTTCTTTGAATCGCTTGCGGTAGAAAAACCCATCTTATGCGTACAAAGTGACGAGGCCTACCTCGCCGAAGCCATCAAGGAGACCCATTCCGGACTGGCCGCAACCCGGGTAGACGAGGTGTACGATTTCTTGAAACATTACTATGAGGAATGGCAGGAAAAAGGATATACGACCTCGCCCGTCAATCGGGATAAGCTATCGAATTATTCCCGGAAAGAACAAGCTAGCCAATTTGTGCGTATATTTGAGGAAATTTAAGCAGATGGATAAATACCTCAACATAGTATCGTTCAATATACCTTATCCCGCCAATTACGGAGGGGTTATTGATGTGTATTATAAACTGGAAGCCTTGCGTGCTTGCGGCGTGAAACTCATATTACATTGTTTCGAATATGAACGTCCGCATGCACCGGAATTAGAAAGCATTTGCGACAAGGTTTTCTATTATAAACGCCGTACCGGGGTAATCGCTAATTTAACATGGCTCCCTTACAATGTATATAGCCGTAAAGATCATCGCTTGATCGAGAATCTTTTACAAAATGATTACCCGATCTTATTTGAGGGCCTCCACTCCTGCTATTATATGGACGATCCCCGTTTAAGAAACCGGATGAAGATATTCCGGGAGTGCAATATCGAGCACGATTATTATCGCCACTTGGCAAAGTCTGGCAAAGGATTGGTTCGCAATGCCTTTTTCAAGATCGAGGCCATGCGCTTCCAAGCCTATCAGAAAGTAGCACGGTACGCAAATCTGATAATCGCCGTATCCACGACAGACGCAGACTATTTACGAAAACAATTTCCCAATCAAAGGATCGAGTTCGTTCCTTGTTTCCACGAGAATAACCGGATTACGGCCGAACCGGGAAAATCCGATTATATTTTATATCATGGCAAGTTATCCGTTATCGAGAATGAACGAGCCGTGTTATTTCTCACCAAGCATGTTTTCAGCCAATTAAAACATACCTGCATAATAGCGGGCATGAACCCGACCCGTTTGATACGAGAGGCAGCCGCTCCTTACCCACATATAAAAGTAGAAGCAAATCCCAGTAAGGAACGTATGGACGCATTGATCCACAACGCACAAATTCATATGCTAATCACATTTCAAGATACCGGCCTAAAACTAAAGCTTTTGAACAGCTTATTCGCCGGAAGGCATACGATTGTCAATCATCTCATGCTAGCGGGTAGCGGATTAGATCCTTTATGCCATATCGCCGATACGCCGGATGAGATGATACGGGCTTGCGAACAATTAATGGCCCTACCTATAGATAAAGAGGTGATAGATAAACGAAAACAATTATTGTTCCCTGCTTTTTCTAATGAAGATCAGGGGATACGTTTATACAAGATGATATATGATGAAAGAGAATAGAAGTGATTTATTACATACATTAACCGAACGTTTGAAAGCGATCGACTATAATAAATTACCGATCAGCGATTATAATAAGCGATACATCGGCAACTTAAAGCCGGCGTTAAGCTATTTCATGCATATATACGCAGATTGCCTACAAAGAGGACTTCAAGCGATACAAACCCCTATCTCCGATGTCACGCTAATCGATTATGGAGGAGGAACCGGCTTCCTTAGTATTCTGGCGAAATCCATAGGAATAGGACAAGTTATTTATATTGATCTTAACCCATCTTCCGTGGAGACGATCCAGCTATTGAAACAAATAATAGGAATAGGCCCCGATATCATACTCCATGGAGATTCAGATGTTCTTGCGGACTGGTGCGCAAGGAACAAAGTCTACCCCCAACTTTTAATCGCTACGGACCTGATAGAGCATGTCTATGATTTATCTTTGTTCTTCAAGGATTTAATCCATATAAACGATTCCATGTATCTACTATTCACGACAGCCTCTACACCATTCAACCCGTATGTCCAACAACGGTTACATAAGATGATGGTCGGATGCGAAAGTGGATCTTTGGAATCCCCCAACTATTATACATTACGAGAGCAATTCATAACGAAACTTTGCCCGGCTTTCTCCCCAAAAGAAGTAGAGACATGGGCCCGGAAGACTAGAGGCTTGACCTATCCCGATATCCAAAAAGCGATCGAGAAAAAGAGTTTACCAAGCCCGGAAGACCCATACAATACTTGCGACCCGGCTACAGGTAATTGGGCCGAACGAATCCTTCCCATACAGACTTATGAAGACTTATTGGCACCCTACCAGTTCAAGCTTAAAGTAGAGAAAGGATTTTATAACGCAGACCGAAACAACCCAGTTCTTTCCTTGATATGCAAAGGTATCAACGCATTGA
>OIWP01004061.1_pt1 | contig 10976 bp, 8 predicted proteins | sample 1587661 | NCBI WGS metagenome assembly OIWP01 (sample SAMEA3888899, study PRJEB22519) | human gut metagenome | biome: human gut; feature: human-associated habitat; material: faeces | place: Denmark | collected 2010 | reverse complement strand
CCGGCGGTCAGCTCGCCGTCACCGGTGGTGGCATGGTGCAGCAGGATCACATGGCCGCTCTGCTCACCGCCGATGGCGTAGCCGTTCTCGCGCATGTTCTCCAGCACATAGCGGTCGCCCACAGCGGTCTTTTCGGTGTGGATGCCCTGGCTCTCCATGTACTTGATGAAGCCCAGGTTGGACATCACGGTCACAACGGCCGTGTCGCCGTCCAGACGATCCTTCTCCTTCATGGTCATGGCCAGCAGGGCAATGATCTTGTCGCCGTCCATCTCGCGGCCCTTCTCGTCGCAGGCAAGGCAGCGGTCGGCATCGCCATCAAAGGCGATGCCGCAGTCAAAACCGCCGGCCACCACGGCCTTTTCCAGATTGTCCAGATGCGTGCTGCCCACGCCCTTGTTGATGTTCTCGCCGTCCGGGCTGATGCCCAGGAAGGTGCACTTGGCGCCCAGCCGGGGGAACAGCTTCTGTGCCACAACGGCGGAAGCGCCGTTGGCGCAGTCGATGCAGATGTTCAGGCCGGACAGGTCGCCGTGGATGGACTCGTACAGGTGGTCCACATAGTCCTGCAGGCCGTCATCGCGGCGGTACACGCGGCCCACATCGTCGCCGGTCATCAGCTGGATGCCCGCACAGTCGTTGTCGATGTAAGCCTCGATCTGGTTTTCCACCTCATCCGGCAGCTTGTAGCCGCTGCCCGCAAAGATCTTGATGCCGTTGAACTCCATCGGGTTGTGGGAGGCCGAAATGACCACACCGGCGTCTGCGTTGTACTTGCGCACCAGATAGGCCACGGCGGGGGTGGGCAGCACGCCCAGACTCTCCACGTCCGCACCCACGCTGCACAGACCGGCGGTCAGGGCAGCTTCCAGCATGTCGCCGGACTGGCGGGTGTCCTTGCCGATCAGGATGCGGGGGCGGTGGCCGGTGCTGCCGGTGAGCACCGCTGCCGCGCCGCGGCCGATCTTCATTGCCAGTTCACAGGTCAGGTCTGCACCGGCCACGCCGCGCACACCGTCGGTCCCAAAATACTTGCCCATAAAAAATACCTCACTTTCGATAAAAGCAATCCCTTTCAGGCAGTGCCCCTCAGCATTGCCTGCCCCTCCAGGGAACTTATCACAGCACGGTGCCCGGAGCCGGGCACCTGCGTATGGTTGGATCAGAACAGGCTCTGCTGGCCGTTGTCCTCCGGTGCCCCGGACTCCGGGGCTTTCATGCCCAGATGCTCGTAGGCAAGGCGGGTGGCACAGCGTCCGCGGGGGGTGCGGGTCAAGAAGCCCATCTGCATCAGATACGGCTCGCACAGATCTTCCAGCGTGACCGCCTCCTCGCCCAGCGCGGCGGCCAGCGTTTCCAGACCCACCGGGCCGCCGTTGTACATCTCAATGATGGCGCGCAGCAGGCTGCGGTCCAGCTCATCCAGACCCAGCGCGTCCACGTCCATCCGCTTCAGACCCAGCAGCGCCACGTCCCGATCGATGATGCCGTCGCCCAGCACGGTGGCGAAGTCGCGGATGCGCTTCAAAAAGCGGTTCGCCACGCGGGGCGTGCCACGGCTGCACTTTGCCAGCTCATAAGCGCCTTCCGGGGTGATGGGCTGATCCAGAATGCCCGCCGACCGCATGATGATGCGGGAAAGCTCGTCCGGGCTGTACAGTTCCAGCTTGAGCAGCACGCCAAAGCGATCGCGCAGCGGGCCGGTGATCTGTCCGGCGCGGGTGGTAGCGCCCACCAGCGTGAACCGGGGCAGGTTGATGCGGATGCTCTGGGCGCTGGGGCCCTTGCCGATCATGATGTCCAGCGCATAGTCTTCCAGCGCCGGATAGAGCACCTCTTCCACCTGCCGGGACAGGCGGTGGATCTCGTCGATGAAGAGCACATCGCCCTCCTGCAGGTTGGTCAGCAGGGCGGCAAGGTCGCCGGGCTTTTCAATGGCCGGGCCGCTGGTGATGCGGATCTGCACCCCCATCTCGTTGGCGATGATGCCCGCCAGCGTAGTCTTGCCCAGACCCGGCGGGCCGTACAGCAGAATGTGATCCACCGGCTCGCCCCGGCGCTTGGCGGCTTCCAGATAGATCTTCAGGTTCTGCTTGGCCTTTTCCTGCCCGATGTAGTCCTCCAGATGCTGCGGGCGGAGGTTATTTTCCTCACTGTCCGCCGGGGTCATGACGGGCTGCATCATTTTTGCGCCGTACAGCGCGGTATCGTCCTGCATTGCTTACCTCCTGCCTGCCATGCTGCGCAAGGCCAGCTTGATGATCTCTTCCACCGGCAGCGTGGCATCGATCTTTGCGATGGCCAGCGCCGCCTCGCTCTGGCTGTACCCCAGCGACACCAGCGCTGCAATGGCCTGTGCGCTGCTTTGGGTCGCGGGCGTATCGGCGGCAGAGCCCGCCACATCCTCCAGCGAGATGCCGTCCACAAAGCCCTTGGCCACCTTATCCTTCAGTTCCAGCACGATGCGCTGTGCAAGCTTCGGGCCCACGCCGCTCGCCTTTGTAAACTTTTTGCTGTCGCCGGAGGCCGCCGCCATGGCAACGCCCTCCGGGGTCATTTCGGATAAAATGGAGAGCGCCGCCTTCGGGCCCACGCCGCTGATGGTCGTCAGCATCTTGTAGCAGTTCAGCTCGCTTTTTGTAGAGAAGCCGTATAAATCAAGCGCGTCCTCGCGCACGTTTAAATGCGTATAGACCGTAGCCGTTTCGCCGATGCGCGGCATGTTTTTCTGCGTATTCATGGAAGTGAAGCACTTAAACGCCACGCCACCGCATTCAATAGCGACAACGCCCGGCTCCATGTGTACAAGTTTCCCGGTAAGACTGTAAAACATCGCTTTTGTCCTTTCTATACCCTCTGTACTCTCTGTCCAAATAGACGGCGTTACCTCAAAAACTGCCGCAGCGCCGTGCCGGAGGCATGGCAGTGGCAAATGGCAATGGCGAGCGCGTCCGCCGTGTCGTCCGGCTTCGGCACCTCACGCAGGCACAAAAGTCGGCGGGTCATTTCCATCACCTGCGGCTTTAAAGCCTTGCCATATCCCGTAACGGCCAATTTCACCTGCACGGGGGTGTATTCAAAAACAGGCACGCGGGCCTTCTGCGCCGCAAGCAAAATGACGCCACGGGCTTCCGCCACACCGATGCCGGTCGTTTTATTGTTTGAAAAATAGAGCTTTTCCACGGAGATCGCATCCGGGTGATACTGCGCCAAAACCTGCGCGATGCCGTCGTAAATAATCTCCAAACGGCGGTTGAAATCCGTGCCCGCTTTGGTTGTCACCGCGCCGTGCTCCAACGTGCGGTAACGGTTATTTTTCATTTCCACCACGCCGTAGCCGACAATGGCGTAGCCGGGGTCGATGCCGAGAACGATCATGCCGTTTTTCCTTTCAAAACCAAAGGGCAGAAAAGCCCATACTGCCTTATAGTATATCATATCTCAGCCCTTTTGAATAGCCGAAAATTCCGAAAAAATTGTGAACGGCACGCGGGTTTTCCGTATAAAAAGCGGACACACCGCCAAAAAGCCGTGTGCCCGCCAAAACTTATGAAATTTTATTCGATGAGTGCCTGCGTGCGCGCTGCCATGTCTGAAATGTGCACAAGCCCGAAGCCGTCCACGCCGGAAAGCACACGGTCGTTGAGCGGCGCCGTCCAAACCTCCGGCAAAAGCTGCGCACCCAGCACCATGCCGAGCACAGAGCCCGCCGTAGCGCAGTTGCAGTCCGTGTCAAAGCCCATCGTCAGGCACAGCTCCATCGTGTAGGTGAAGTCCTTTTTGCCCCAGAGTAAGCCCATCGCAACGATGGCCGCGTTCGAGATGGTGTGGCACCAGTGGTGCGGGTTGTTCTCATCGTACTTGCCGAGGATGTACGCTTTCGTCTCTTCCGCGGTGTCGCCGCTTTCAAAACGGCTCAAAATCTCTGCAAGCTCTTTATAAAGGCGGCTCTTTTTCGGGATCTGCTTCATGCCGGAGCGGATGATCGTCGGCATGTCGTCGTTGACCGCCGCTTTCGCGAGCATCGAGGCGATCCACATTTCGCCGTAGATGCCGTTTTTCACGTGGGAGATGGATGCATCGCGCCACGCCATTTCCGCCGCCGTTTCCGTATCGCCCGGGCAGATGTAGCCGAACAGGTCGCCCCTGATCTGCGCGCCGATCCACTCCCTATACGGGTTGCGATACGCGGCCGACTCCGGCGGGAAAATTGATTGTGCCAAATTGATATACGCCACGCGTTCCGCCGTGCACAGGTGTAAAAGTGGCAGGTTCATCAGCCAGTTTTCCGCCGCGTCGTCCGGCGTAAAATCACGTCCGTACTGCTCGACAAGCTTCAACGCGATGAGCGTGTAGTTCGTGTCGTCGTCCTCCGGCATATAGGAGACATTGTTGATCCACCCGGTTTTCTCCGCACCGTAGGCGTGCCCGTCGTCGCGCACGTTGTACTTTTCGCGCAGGATAGGCCCGATGTCGGACGAAATGTAGTTTTGCAGCGGCAAATTGCCGGTCTCCTTTAAAAGCCCGTTGATGCGTGCGCGCCGCCAGCCCTCTACCGGCTGACCCAAAAGGCAGCCTGCGCAGCGGCCGAGCCACGCGCCGTAAATTTTGTCGTAATCCGCTTCCGCTTTTTCCTTCGGCTCGCCGGCGGAAGCCGCTTTGATGCCCGGAAGGTCAGACGGCTCGTCTTTGTCCTGCGAGTTTTCAAGCGCACAAAGCTGCTCCAAAAGCTCTGCGCCCGCGGCGGTACGCGCCGCGCCGCGCGGCATTTCCTTTACCTGCTCGGCACATTCTTTAAAGCGTGCGGCATCTTCTGCGCCCTCTTCGATCCTCTGCTCGATCTCAATGGGCAAAGCGTCACAAAAATCAAACCACGGCTGTTCTCTGAGCATAAGCTGTCTCCTCTCCGGCGCGTGCGCGTCTGCATAATTATACGGTATGAGAGCGCCCAGCGCGTAATGACCAAAACGGTTGTTTCACGCACAGTTTCCGTGCGTTTTTTGTTCAGACCCCGACAAATCGCATCGGAATATTCTTATTTATAATTATACCGCATACTTTCTCAAAAGGCAAATATAAAACGCCGTGCGAAAACACAGCGTTTTGTACAATCAATCTTTCATTAACGTGACCATAACGGCCTTTTGTGCGTGCAAACGATTCTCCGCTTCGTCGAAGATCGGGCCCGCGTTCGCTTCAAACACCTCTTCGGTGATCTCCTCGCCGCGGTGTGCCGGCAGGCAGTGCTGCACAATGGCGTCGCTCTTTGCCACACCCATGATCTTCTCATCGATGCAGTAGCCCGCAAACGCCTTTTCACGTGCCGCGCGCTCTTCTTCCTGACCCATAGATGTCCACACATCCGTGATGACGACGTCCGCGTCCTTTGCAGCGACCATCGGGTCGTCCGTCAGGGTGAAGCAATCGTAACCGGCTGCAAAGTCCAGGATCTCCTGCGGCGGGCGGTAACCCTCCGGGCAAGCCACAGCAACTTCCATGCCGACCTTCAGGCCGCCGACGATGAGGGAGTTCATCATATTGTTGCCGTCGCCGATGAAGCACATCTTCAGGCCGTCGAACGAGCCCTTATATTCGCGGATCGTCATGAGGTCCGCTAAGATCTGGCACGGGTGGCAGAAGTCCGTCAGGCCGTTGATGACCGGCACGGAGCCGTATTTTGCAAGGTCTTCAACTTCCTTCTGCTCAAAGGTGCGGATCATAATGCCGTCCACATAGCGGGAGAGCACGCGTGCGGTATCCTGCACCGGCTCACCGCGGCCGATCTGCGAGCCCTCGCCCGCCAGCACAACGGCATAGCCGCCAAGCTGATTGATGCCCACTTCAAACGAAACGCGCGTTCTGGTGGAAGACTTCTCAAAGATCATGGCAAGGCACTTGCCCTTTAAGTGGTGGTGCTCAATGCCGTGCTTTGTCTCATACTTGAGCTGGTCGGCAAGGTTCAGGATGTCGATGATCTCCTCTTTGGAGAGATCGAGCAGTTTTAATAAATGTTTCATGGGGATTTCCTCCGTTTATTTGATCTGTTCCGCAAAAATCGCGAGACCGGCATCGATCTCTTCTTTGGTGATGGTAAGCGGCGGCAGGAAGCGCACAAGGTCCTTCGCCGTCAAAATGAGCAGGCCCGCTTTCGCGCAAGCGTTCAGCACGTCGTGGGCGTCCTTGTCCTTCACTTTCACGCCGATCATCATGCTGCGGCCGCGGACAAACTCGACGTTCGGCATTTTAAGCAGCTGCTCTTTAAAATACTCGCCCTTTTCCTGCACTTCTTTCAAAAATTCCGGCTTGGATACGCGGGAGACGACCTCCACCGCGCCGGCACACACCACGGGGTTTGCACCGAACGTGGAGCCGTTCATGCCGGGGGCAAAAACGTCTTTTACTTTCTCGCCCGCAATGCACACGCCGATCGGCAAACCGCCGCCAAGGCCCTTTGCCGCCGTTACAACGTCCGGCAGAATGCCCGCGCGCTGGTAGCTGAAGAAGTAGCCCGTGCGGCCGATGCCCGTCTGCACTTCGTCAAGCATCATCAGCACGTCATGCTCCGTGCACAGCTCGCGCACGGCCTTCAAATAGTCTTCCTCCATCGGCACCACGCCGCCTTCGCCCTGCACGCTTTCAAGCAGCACGGCGCAGACCTCGGGGTCAGCGAGCTTCGCTTTCAGGTCTTCCACGTCGTTGCCCTTTGCGTACACAAAGCCCTCGGTCAGCGGGGTGAAAAGCTGATGAAAGCCGTCCTGACCCGTTGCTGCCAGTGTGGTGAGCGTTCTGCCGTGGAAGGAATTTTCCAGTGTGATAACCTTATACGCGTGCTTCTTTTCGCCGTACTTACGGGCGATCTTAATGGCGCACTCGTTTGCCTCCGCGCCGCTGTTGCAGAAGAACGAACGGCAAAGGCCGCTGTTTTTTGCAAGCAGCTCCGCAAGCTGCGTGTTTTTGTCGCAGTAATAGTAGTTCGACATGTGCTGGATCTTGCCCGCCTGCTCGGTGACGGCCTTCACCCAGCCCTCATCGCTGTAACCCAGCGCATTCACGCCGATGCCGGAGGTAAAATCATAGTAATGCTTGCCTTCCACGTCCCAAGCCTCGGCGTTTTTGCCGTGGCTGAGCGCCACGTCCACACGGCCGTAGGAATGGAGGATATACTCCTGTTCCTGCTTTTTAATTGCTTCAAAACTCATATTCAAAATTCCTTTTGTTTCCACAATATCGTCTGTACCCTGTTGAAAACATATCCGTACTTGTCTTCCACACCGATACTATCGCCGACGAACCCCAGTGCTTCTCCCATTCGCCGTTTTCGTTCACGGGTACGGGCGCGGTTTTCCCTCTTAATAGAACATCGTGCCGATGCCTTCATCGGTGAAGAGCTCGACCAGAATGGAGTGCGGTGTTCTGCCGTCGATGATATGCGCGCGCTCTACGCCGCGGCGCACAGCCTCCACGCAGCAGTCAATCTTCGGAATCATGCCGCCGCTGATGATGCCGTCGCGCTTCAGCTTCGGCACGTCGCTGACGTTTACGACCGGGATAAGCGTGTTTTCGTCGTCCTTATCCCGCAGCAGACCGACAATATCGGTCATCAAAATGAGCTTGCGCGCGCCGAGTTCCGCCGCAATGCGCGCCGCCGCCACATCGGCGTTGATGTTGTACACCTCACCGTGGTAGCCTGCCGCCACCGTGGAGATAACGGGTGTGTAGCCGGAAGCAATGGCATCTTCAACGATCTTCGTGTTCACTTCGCGGATCTCGCCCACAAAGCCGAGGTCTTCGGCTGCGGGCAGCTTATCCGCCTTCAGCATGGAGCCGTCAAGGCCGCACAGGCCGACCGCCTTGCCGCCGGTGTTTTCCAAAAGCTGTACGAGGTCTTTATTGACTTTGCCTGCCAGCACCTGCTGCACAATGTCCATCGTCTCCGCGTCGGTATAGCGCATACCGCCGACAAAGCGGCTTTCCTTGCCGATCTTTTTCAGCATGCCGCTGATCTCCGGGCCGCCGCCGTGCACCAGCACGACATTCACGCCGACGAGCTGCATCAGCACAATATCGTTCATCACGGCTTCTTTCAGCTCCGGGTTAATCATAGCATTGCCGCCGTATTTGACGACGATGGTCTCGCCCGCCCACCTTTTGATATACGGCATCGCCTGCACGAGCACATGGGCGCGGTCGCTGTTCGAGATGCCGATCTTCTTTTCTTCACTCATGTTCTGTAATCTCCGTTGATTTTCACATAGTCATAGGTGAGGTCGCAGCCGAAGGCTTCCGCCTCCGCGTCGCCGCTGTTGAGCTCCACCAGAATGGTAATTTCCTTTTCATGCAGCACCTTTGCGGCTTCTTCCTCGCTGAAGTTGATGCCCGCACCGTTCACGCAGACATCTACCTGCCCGTACGCGCTCTTAAAGGACACGTCCACCTTGTTGATGTCGATATCCGCGCCGGCATAACCGATGGCGCACAGCACGCGACCCCAGTTGGCGTCTTCGCCGAACATGGCAGCCTTGAGCAGAGAGGAGCAGATGACGGACTTTGCAACCGTCTTCGCCGTCTCCCAGTCCTTCGCGCCGGTCGTCTTGCAGATGAGCAGCTTCGTTGCGCCCTCGCCGTCGCCTGCCATCATCATGGAAAGCTTTCTGCAAACCGCCGTCAGCGCCTCAAGAAACGTCTTGTACGCTCCGTTTTCTTCGGTGATCTCCTCGTTTTCCGCCTCGCCGTTCGCCATAATGGCAAGCGTGTCGTTCGTGGAGGTATCGCCGTCCACGCTGATCATGTTGAATGTGGTGTCTGCCGCCGCCTTAATGGCCTTTTGCAGCATCGGCACGGAAATGGCGCAGTCCGTCGTGACAAAGCACAGCATCGTCGCCATGTTCGGGTGGATCATGCCGGAGCCCTTGGAGATGCCGCCGATGCGCACCTCTTTGTCGCCGAGCGTAATCTTTACGGCGCACTCTTTCTCGATGGTGTCGGTCGTCATGATGGCCTTTGCCGCCATGTTGGAGCCGTTTTCGTTCAGCAGTGCCGCCAACGCCGGGGCTGCATTCTCAATTGGCGCGATCGGCAAAATCTGCCCGATCACGCCCGTAGACGCGACGATGACATCGTGCGGGTCAATGCCGAGCGCTTCGCCCGCGATTTCGCACATGCGCCACGCTTTCTTTTCGCCGTCTGCGTTGCAGGTGTTGGCGTTGCCGCTGTTGCAGATGACCGCCTGTGCGCGGCCGTCCGCGATATTTTTGCGTGTGACAAGAATCGGCGCACCCTTTACAAGGTTCTGCGTGTAAACGCCTGCCGCCGCACACGGTGTTTTGCTGAAAATCATAGCCAGATCGGCTTTGGACTTATTTTTGCGGATGCCGCAGTGGATGCCGCCGGCTAAAAAGCCCTTGGCCGCGGTGACGCCGCCTTCGATAAACTGCATACTGAATTGCTCCTTATATAAAAATCGCTTTCCCTTAATTTCGTACTCTTTTAGAATGCCGGCGGAACGAGCTTTAAGCCGCAGGTTTCGTCCAGACCGAACAGAATATTCATGTTCTGAATGGCCTGCCCTGCCGCGCCCTTCACCATGTTATCGATAGCGCTGATGGCGATGAACGTGCCGGTGCGCGGGTCCGTAAAGATGGACACGTCGCAGAAATTCGTGTACTTGATGTTGTGAATATCGGCGCTCTTGCCCTTTGGCAGCAAACGCACAAACGGCTCTTTGTCGTATCTTTCCTCATACGCCGCGCGAAGCATTTCCTCCGTAACGCCCGGCTTGAGTTTTGCATAGCATGTCGCTAAAATGCCGCGGTTCACCGGCAGCAGATGCGGCACGAACGTGATGTGCATTTTCTCACCCGAAATTTTGGAAAGCGTCTGCTCGATTTCCGGCGTATGGCGGTGGCACGCGACTTTATACGCGGACATACCCTCATTCAGCTCCGGGTAGTGGCTGTTCTGCGCCGGCTTTCTGCCCGCGCCGGTCACGCCGGACGCGCAATTTGCGATGATGCCGGTCGTCTCGATATAGCCCTTTTCCAGCGCCGGCACGAGTGCAAGCGGCACCGCCGTGGTGTAGCAGCCCGGGTTTGCAACGAGCTTCGTCTTCTTAATTTCCTCGCGGAACAGCTCCGGTAGACCGTACACGGCTTTTTCGTGCAGCGCCTTATCCGCAAATGTGCCGCCGTACCACTCGGTGTATTCTTCCTCGCTTTTTAAGCGGAAGTCCGCGCCGAGGTCGATGAACGCCTTGCCTTTTTTGTCACACTCCGCAGCAAGCTCCTGCGAAAGGCCGTGCGGCAAAGCGGCAAAGATGACATCGCTTTTTTCCACAACCGCTTCCTGCGTGGTGCAGACGAGGTCGCACATTTCGCGGTATGCCGGGTAAACGTCCGACAAAGCCTGTCCCTCAAAGCTTACAGAGCTGATGGCCGCAAGCTCCGCTGCGGGATGCCCCGCAATCAGGCGGCAGATCTCCGCGCCCGCATAACCGGTGGCGCCCACGACGCCGACCTTAATCTTTTCCATTTTGATACCCCCAACAAAGGTAAAATTGAATTTATAGCCCGTTTACGATCGTGCGCACTTCTTTTGCCGCCGCGCGGACGTTCTCCGGGCACGGCGCACCCTTGACCTTACGGTCGCGCACGCATTTTTCAAGGTTGATGGCCTCGTACACGCCCTCGTCGAACGCATTACAGACCTTTTTGTATTCGTCGATCGGCAGCGTCTCCAGCGTCAGGCCGCGCTCGATGCACAAGGCGACAAGCTCGCCCGTAATCTTATACGCATCGCGGAACGGCAGACCCTTTGAAGCCACCAGATAATCCGCGCAATCCGTTGCATTGATGAAGCCCTTTGCCGCTGCGGCGCGCATGTTCTCCTTTAAAACGCGCATTGTTTTCAGCATCGGGATAAACGGCGTCAGGCACAGGCGCAGGGTATCCACCGCGTCAAATACGGCTTCCTTGTCCTCC
>OIWP01004056.1_pt1 | contig 10986 bp, 16 predicted proteins | sample 1587661 | NCBI WGS metagenome assembly OIWP01 (sample SAMEA3888899, study PRJEB22519) | human gut metagenome | biome: human gut; feature: human-associated habitat; material: faeces | place: Denmark | collected 2010 | reverse complement strand
GTGAGCATAATAGAAAGCAGTGCTCTTTCTATTTGATCGTCATAAGTTTGGGTATTCACTTTTACTGCTCTCCTCCTGTTTTTGATGTGGTTTATCTTGTGCCCTGCTTAACCAATTCACAATAAATCGCATAATTCCTTTCTTTGTCTTGCGCCGGCATTTGTTTGCATCTAGCCATGCTCGCATTTTTTTTAATTCAGCAAGTACATCAACGGATAGATAAAGTTCATTCCACTCATCTATTTGTTTTTGTATAATCGAATAGTAACTGCCGTCATTCAGTGGCAACTGTATGACACAATCTTTTATTTCTTTTTCTTTTCTTTTATTTACTGTATTACTGTTATCATTAATCAAGTTATTGTCTGCATTTTCTGAGTTATTGTTAACATTATCTTCAATAATGCATGCACTTGAAAACGTATCCTGCAAGATACGATATTTTTCAAGTCTATTCTTTCGCTTCCTGCGACTGGTTATTTCAAGATAACGGCGCTGGATACCAACAGAGGTTATAACACCCTGCGCAAGCAGATCCCTGTCAAACAGATCCAATTCTGCACAGTAGTGTATCACTTGTTCAACGATAGATTTGTTTCTTACCCATTTAGACCCTATGTCTCGGATAAAATATGAAGATAATTGATTTAAATCTGTTTCAAGATAGTATCCCTCTTGATACACCCTTCTGAGTATCCAATCATAAACAACATACCCCATAGGACCATATTCATTTAGTAGATCCATAATCTTGAAGTCAGAATAGATATTCACATCACTCGGAAAATAATTGCAGCCATCTTTTAATGGTCTTGCCATATCTTCCTCCATGTTTATTATAAAACGTCAACCACAACGCTTTCGCTAGGCGTATCTAAGCCATTGTTCACCATCCATTGTCTTGCCATTGATGCAGCAGCATAACACTCACGTCCTCGCTTTTCCATTTCTAGGATAAAGTGTTTAACCTCTGCAGCATTTTTAGGCACATAATATCCGGCTCCGGAAGCTGTTGAACAGATTACCATACCTTCCATACGCAAATCTCTAATGAAGTTTCTGACAGCTCTTTCGCCTAATCGTGCTTTCCGGCATAGTTCAGATTTCGTGATTGCATTTTCTGATCCGATTGCTTGTTCTAGCAATCTCCGGATATATTCCTTCACCCAATAACAACAACCTTTCCATCTTCAATCAGATCAGATAAACCTTCATGCAAATACTCGGCAACTCTCTTCTGGGCTTCCAGTTTCCACTTACCGCCATCAGCTTCATACAGTGCAATACGATTACCTTGCTTAACTCTCAATAGATACATAGTCTCCGGCTGCATTACTTCGGTATATGTACGATATGCAGCCAATTTAACAAAAGGATTTACCTCAACATCATCCTTACTCTTAACTGCTGACCCTTTTTCAACGGTTACAGTCTGACTAATGCCATTGTCTGCTACTTCTAATTTTTCCGATTCTACAAATGAGCTGATTAATTCCAGCAAGTTCCGTTTATTATCGGTATTTACAAAACATGTTTGCAACTGGATAATAAACTCCTCTAAATCCATATAAAAATTAAAATTGATTTGTGGTGTTGTAGGGGATACGGTTAGCACATAATTACGTTTTTTATACTTATCCAATGAACTATATACTTCAATGTCCTTGTGTGTTGCTGATACGATGAGCGGATACTCAAAATCTCCATCTTTACACGTAACATGCAGAAAATCAATAGCAGCATCTAACGTATTTAATTCCTTGTAGTTGCAAGCATCCGGCATCAGACGTTTACCGTCAATATACGTTTCACCATTGATTTCCATTACTTCCGTTTTCTGAGCTTCTACTGCTAATCCTGTAATATACTGAGCTAATTCCTTTAACATGTTATTTTTCCTCCTGTCCGTTCTGGACTGTTTCTTTCTTGATTAAATTTTCTGCACCAATTCCAATCAGCACCATTTCAGGCTCAAAGATTTCACCATCAAGGTTTAATTGACCTTTGGCCTGATTGCTGCTTTCGATAAGCACATTAATCATCTGGCCACTTAAAGGATCTTTAACGCTATTCATGTTAAGGATCATTTCTCTTTCTTTCATTGGGCCAAGCTTGTTAGTGACAGTATAGCTGGTTATCACTCCGCCGTCCTCAACTGGTTTAAATCTAATCTTGATGTTTAACTCTCTCACTGTTTTTGGATTAGAGTTTACATCAGCAATATTAGCCATTATTTCAGATAGCTTATAGTCAGCCTTTTCTTTAAGGTTACCTCCATCAATGTCTAATATTGATCTTGCAATTTGTTTCATTTGTTCTCCCTTCATCCGGAAAATTTCATATTTTCCAGCTTCTTTCGTTTTTCTGCGTCTGTTGATACGTTGTATATGCGTGTTGTATCTAAGGATTCGTGACCTAGTATATCAGCAAGTTCAAGGATATTGTTATTGTTTTGTGCTAAGAATTCTTTTGCAAAGAAATGTCTGAATGAGTGTGCATGAACCTTTTTCTTGTTGACTTTGGCAGCACCAGCAATCTTTTTTAACCTCCTCCATATGGTGCTTTTAGCCATCATGCAGCCTTCTTTTTTGCCAACGAATATCACGCCCTGCTTAATACATTTGGTACGGCAATACTTGCGCAACTCTCTTGCTAAGTCCTGTCTCATTATCACTGTTCTTGATTTACCTTTATTCGTTACTGTTATGTAATTCGACTGGATATTTTCCACAGTGATAAATTTTAGTTCTTCGATACGTATACCGGTCATTGCCAATACTTTCATTACATAATACATATCCATTTCATTTCTACGTTTGGCGTGTCTTAACAGACGTTTATAATCTTCGGACGTAATGATGTCCTCTCTGCTGCCTCGGCGCTGTGTCTTAAGCATCTTAACCTTTAAATCAGCTACATCAAGCCATGTTAAATACTTATTAAGTATGACCAAATAACTATTTATGCTGGATAATTTATAGCCATTTAAAATCAAACTTTGCTTATAGTTAATCACTGTTTCTTTATCAAAACTTTCATTCTCAACATAGTTATAAAACTTCATCAAATCACGCCGGTATTTCTTAATCGTGGCTTCACTTTTTTCAGCAAGCTTCAATTCAGTTAAAAATGAATCTATACAGTTAGCAAATTGCTTTTTATCCATTTTTTAGAATGATTCACTCTCATTTGGTAATGAGCATTCAATGTCTAAATTAATAACCATTGCATTATGTTCATCCACAATAATCTTATGATGAGGGTAATACTTGCTGAGCCATGCTTGCAAAGGTTCAGTTAGCAGTTGCAATTCTTTATACTTATCCATATGTTCCTCCTTCCGCTGCTATCTGCAACATGATCTCATAGATCTTCCAGCAGTCCTTATTCTCTGGATTCCAAGCTTCAAGAATTTCTCTTATCGTGTTTCGTTGCCCAATCCATGAGATACTGCCAGTTGTATACTGATTTAATAAATTAAACATCTGAGCAAGACCGGAATCTTTAGATGGATAGCTGCAGTAATCCTCACCGCATTTGATACCGGCAGGATTATTGTTCTGCTTCCACATCATTGAGCTGCCATTGCCCGTTTCCAGGATCCACGTTGCCAATGCAAATGATGGATCAATATTGTAATCGAGAGACAGGACGATGAAATTAACAGGTTCTAGGGGAAGAGAATGTTCATTGATGTATCTCTCGATAATGTTTACCGGCGTATGCATACCATCAATCCGCATGTCTACGCCATTGTTTAGTCATTGGTAATAAGCAAGTTCTTCCTCTAGTTGAGTTATCCGCAACTCATAAGCACGGATATGCTCATTACTATCAGCTAAATCAGCAATAGCTTTATAGGCTGTCTGTTCCAGCTTGTAATTAACCTCACGATACTCAGCAAGGTCACGATTTTGTTGTTGAGCATATAACAACAGCCCAATGCAGCAGATACATAATAGTGCTACTACTGGAACTAGCTTGTTTGTAGATTTTTCACATTTGATCATTAATTCCTCCACTTGCCTTTTTAGGCTAATGTGTTATACTTTAGTTGATAATTTACTACAGTTATCAACTTTGAGATACAGTGCTTTCCACGGCGTCGGTATCTCTTTTTATTTGCCTTTCAATCTTCGCTAATCGATGAATATCGTTTTCTTTAAAGCGATACAATTCAAGCAGGTATTTATAATAAATCCTTCCTTCTACATTTTCATATCCATCATCAATACATTTTTGCCAACATTTCTGAAATGCAATAGTTGCTTTATCTTGACCTACCTTCAGAAATTTTCGTACATCATCTTTGGTAAGATAAATTTTTGCAATCAACTCTTCACGTAATATATTGATCCCTGTCACGTCATCACCTCCTTTCTAATCATCAGAACGGAAAAGCTCATTCACTTCAACACCTAAGGCGTTCGCAATAGGTTTAATTTCACACGATTTAATAATCCTGCGATTACTTATAATTGCGTAAAATTCATTCGGCTTCAAACCAGCTTTCTCTGCCACACTACATTGCTTTAATCCCTTTTCAGAAATAATTCTTAAAATCCTACGTGGCATATCTCCATTAAATTCTGCAATTTGCACTTTTTGACCTCCTTTGTTTGCGTTTTGCAACTTACAACATTATGATAATCTCATTACGCAAACTTGTCAACACATAAATGTTTTTTTATTCGCAAAATGCAAACTTTTTATTGATTGATGATAAATTAAATGATAATATGATAATGCAAGGAGGTTAATATTATGGCCTTTAATGACAGAATAAAAGAAGCTAGGTTAGCTTCTGGACTTACACAGGAACAAGTAGCTGATAAGATTGGGATAGCTAAGTCGACCCTAACAGGATACGAGAAGGGAAATAGAGAGCCCAGTATACCTACAGTAAAGAAATTAATGGACATATTAAATGTTGACGCAAACTTTCTGTATCAAGATGAAATGACTGAATTAAGACAAGCTGATGATTCATATTATTCAAGATCTGAACAAGAAGTAATAAGAAAATACCGCTGTTTAGATAACCGTGGCAGAGAAGCTATAGATTTATTGTTAGAAAAAGAATACAGGTATTCAACAGAAAGTCCAAGAGAGTTTATTATGTTAGAGGAAGCCCCTCTTAGACCAAGATACCCTCGATTAGCTTCAGCTGGTACTGGACAATATGTATTTGATGATATACCGCCTGAAATGGTAAGAATTGATGATGATTATGAAGATTCTGATTTTGTCATTGGTGTTAATGGTGACAGCATGGAACCTACATATCATGATTACGATGATTTAATTGTTAAAAAACAGCCTAAAGTAAATATAGGTGAAATCGGTATATTTATGATTAATGGTGAAGCATTCGTTAAGGAATTTAAAGGCGATCATCTCCACTCTCATAATCCAGAATATGCGGATATTTTCTTAAATGAAAACATGGATATACGTTGTATTGGTAAAGTAATTGGAAAAAGAGAATTGAAATAAAAAAAATCACCCACCGGTTGCAGCCAGTGAGTGATCGGTACAATAAATAACGTTTAGTCCACGTGCTTTTATTGTACCTACATTTTAGCAAGAAATGGAGGTAAAAGCAATGGCAGTTAAATCAGATGTTAGATATGTAAATAGTAAAAAGGACAAAAACAAAAAAATTAAGAAGGTCACTTATAAATGTGAAGGCTCGTATGTAGATATTGACGGTATTGCTCATAGATACCATAAACGTGGCTTTTCAAGCAGTGAAGAAGCTAAAGAGTGGGAACGAGCTTTCTTGTTAAAAGTAAGAAATAGTCTCTCTGATGATATTACATTTAGTGATCTATTCAACATCTATATGAATACCAAAAAAGGAAAAATTAAAGATCGATCATATAACGATATAAATTATTTGATTTGCAGCACAATTTTACCTTTTTGGAAAACTATCGTTCTATCCAAAATAACATTAAAAAAAATAGAGGGTTGGCAAGATATTCTGCTTAATACAAAATACAAAGATGGTAAACAATATTCTAATAATTATCTTGAATCTATTCAAACTAAATTTAAAGCTATATTAAAATATGCTGTTACAATGGGCTATATTAAAGATACGCGTGTTTGTGATTTTAAATTTGTAAGAAGAAATAATGTTATTAAACAAGAAATGCTGTTTTGGCACCCAGAAGAATATATGAAATTCATATCATGCGTTGACAAACTACCCTACCAAGCACTTTACAGTACATTATACTGGTGTGGTCTTAGGTTAGGTGAAGCGTTAGCGCTCAACTGGAACGATATTGATTTACAAACACGAACTATTGATATTCATAAAACATTTTCCAAACACACCAAGCAAATAACTTCTCCTAAAACTAATAATAGTTATAGAGTGGTAATCGTACCAAAGCAGTGCTTATCTGTATTGATCCAATTAAAGTCAGAACAGAAAAAAATAATAGGTTTTACTGAAAATAAATTTGTTTTCAATTTCAATAAGCCTTTAGACGAAAACGTTATAAGAAATTATAAGAACAATATATGTAAAATAGCTAATGTTCAGCAAATACGAATTCATGATTTTAGGCATTCTCATGTCAGTTTATTAATCAGCTTAGGATTTTCAACATTTGATATTGCTAAACGTTTAGGTCATACGGTTGAAATGGTTAACAATACTTATGGTCATTGGTTTAAAGAGGCTCAAATAGCGATGATTAATAAACTTGATTCATATAGTGAAAAATTGGTGTAAATTTGGTGTAAATTTTAAAATAGCTCGGTTAAAACTAGTGAATTTAGACGTGATTATAGCTTCCAGAATACAATAATAGTAAATAAAATCAATAAAATTGATTCCTCTAGTCGGCACCATATAAAAACGAAGCCCATTTAAGGGCTTTTTTATATATCTTTTATCTTTTTTGATTCTTGCCCTATTCTATTTTTGATTGAAATGTATAATTCTTAAAGAAATTTAAATAAAGAAAGATTCCTATACTTAGCTCTATGTCAAAATATAGGAATCTTTTTATTGCATGTGAAATTTTATATGTACATAAAACAGCAAAGCTTATCAAAGCTTATAAAGAAAGCTAACAACAGAATGTATTATTATTGCCAATTCAGCATGACAGTTACAGCATGCCCTTCATTGTTTCAATGTCCTTGAGCCACCCTTTAATATAGGTATCGTATTCCTGCCTTTTCTCTGAGTCTTTGATGTAGCCCTGCATCATTTCCAGCTGATGCCGATAATAATTAGAAAGATTTGTTAACAGTGCAGACAATCCATTCAGCTTCTCAACGTCTTTTTTGTTATAGGCAATCTGATATTGATGTAATGCGGCTGCCATCTCATCGGCAGAATGGCCGGCATATTTTTTGAAATCACGCAGCATCCATTGCTTTTCAAATATATTTCTTTTTTTCCAACCCTCATTCTGTTCATCAAAGGTTTTAACGATTGCGATCAGCAGCGTTTGTCCTTCTTCACTCAATGATGCCGATATTTTTTCATCATTATTTTTATGAATTCCTGCGTCTATCAGCGCCTGTATACCGCCAATCTCTTGACCATGATATTTTTTCGCAAAGAGCAATGACACGGCGAACGCGGTTCCAGCCTCCTGAGCGGAAACAATATTTTCCCGATTCATATGATAGAAGTCCTCGGTGGAAATCCCCATAAGAGGCGCTACTTTCTCAATTCCCTGCATGGCTGTCTGCGTCTTCACAAGGCCAGGGCCAATACTATAAACCGACAGCCCGGTATCTTCCAGTTCTGCCGCCAATGTATTTGCCAATTCGACCTGCGATGTCTTAAACACCTCATAGCCTCCCATATAGGCTACTGCACCGGAGGATGGAGTGAAGACTAGAACACCCTGATTTTTCTCCAACATTTTAGGCAGGAAAAATTGTATCATTTGCAGCGGCCCGCGCAAATGGACATGATAGCTTCTGTCCCAGTCTGAAAGCGGAAGCCGTTCAATGGAATCAAAAGGGGTTATCGCGGCATTATTGATGATGGCATAGGGAGTTCCATATTCTGCCGTTACTTTCTCACAAAAGGCTTGAATAGCCTCAGGCTTCTCAAGATCAAGAGGAATAAATTGAACACGACCAGGGAACTTGGCCGCAATCAAGCTTTCTGCTTTTCTTCCCTTTTCCTCATCCACCTCACCAATAATTACTTTTGCTCCCATATAAGCCAGAGCAAGCCCGGCTTCCAATGCAATTCCGCCACCGCCGCCGGTGATGATAATGGGTTTATCCGCAAGTGCAGACATGTCCCCTTTCATGTTTTCTATAATCATAATTAAATTACACTTCCTTAGCTTTATTTTAAATTATTTAACTTCAAAAACAAATCAGCAGCCATTTCCGGTCAAATAGATTATTCAGCAGCCGCTACTTCAAAATTCAGTTTACCTTGCTCTGTGCCATTAACAATAAGTGTTAGCGAATGCATTCCAGGGTAATGTTTTCTTGTACTCAAATCTGCGAAAGAATGGTTTTTTATATACGTCTTTTCTTGCTTTGCCGCAAATGAAGTTTCAGCTATTTTAAATATTTTAAGATTTCGCGTACCGTTCGCTTTCACATAATGAATACCATATTCCAGCCGTACCTTAGCAGCTTTTTTCGCCTTGACTTTAAAGGAAAATGTCATCTCTTCGCCAATGGAAACAGATTCGGCTCGCATGGTAAAATCGCTAACAGTGATATGCCTTGCATCGGCAACGCCAAAAATAGCAAGCACCCTTTTGTCACCCTTTTTTAAAAGTGTCCGGCAGCCATGTTTTACGATCCAGTCCGTATACTCATTTTGGCCATACCATTCGCCTGCTATTTGCACAACAAGCTCGGGATGTGTTTTGGATATGTCATTCAGATTATTGGCCACACTTTTACGAACATAGAGTGAAGGATCAGCTTTTAATTGCTCTAAAACAGCAAGCACTAAGGTTGGATCTTTTTTAAACCTAGCCAATGCTTGTCCCCACGGCAGTGCAGGCCGGCATCCCTCACTGGCAAGCCGCCGAACGTGCTCATTGCTGTGTTTTGCCCATATGGACATTTGTGCCATCATGCGTTCCTCATGCTTTATAATAAACTCCCGCACAGCAAATTCAGCGGTTGAACATTGAGTATATCTCTCTAAGGCAGCCATTGACAGATCCCAATTACACTCAGCCTGTCCATAAACTTCTACAAAATCCGGGAAGTAAATGAATGCAAGATCATTATGATGGGCTGGATAACTCGCAATCACCTGATCAAGGACGGCCAATGCCTGCTCATACACAGAGGGCAAATATTTTCCAAGATTTATTGTAATATGGCGCATACAGCCTTTTAATGAAAGCGTCTCCCATGTTTCATCCATAATATCACTTATAAAATCCCTATCCCGAAAGGAAGGATATATCGCCTTAATACGGAAGGCTAATTCATGAATTGAATTAAAATTATAATATTTGTCTTTCAATAATTCAGGCATTGATTCCCTCCTTTCATTTAATTCAGAATAAATTTAAAAAGCAGCAGCATGCGGATAACAGGAAGACTGAATCAATCAATTTGCTTCCAGAAAGAAATTATTGCTTTTGCCAGTTCTTCAGGATTATCTGTATTTACTTCATGACCAGCATTTTGAATTAATTTGAATTGACTGTCTTTAATCTGCTCATGCAGTTTAAGCGCGCTCTTACGGTTTGCTGAATCTTTCTCACCGCATAAGATCAACACAGGACAGCTGATCTTGTTTAAATCTTTTCTTATATCCAAGCTACTCATTGAATTAACCAGACTGATAAAGTCATGTTTATTAGATCCCATTTTTCTAAACGTTGATTCAGGCATTAGTTTAAATATGAATCCTTGCAGCTTAAACAGCCGTTTAGGTATTTCATAAGGTGTACCAATTAAAATAACTGAGTTTACCTTTTCCGAATATACTTTGACATAATCAAGCGCTAAAATCCCACCCAGTGAAAGCCCGCATAAATTCACCTTTTCATTATACCCTTGGCAGTCTTCAGCAAAAGCCTTTGCCAGCGCATCATACGTTACGGCCTGCGGATATGACTTAAATAAATCAGGACAATCAGCGTCTATGCCCGTTCCATTTAAATACTGCCTGACAGCCTGCCAGCTTTCACTGTTTTGACCTAAACCATGAATGAGAATATTTTTCATATTTGTACCCTTGTCCTTAGATTAAGGATAGCATATCAATGCATCAGCGGCAAGTAAACTTAATCACACGAAGGGGTTAAAAACGCAAATGGCGGATCTTTTGCTCATAGGCTTCCTTTTCCCGCTGATAAATCGCGGCATCTTCCGGCATATAACCCTGTCTTTTACATTCATTAATATAACGAAATAAATACTGATTGATAATTTTACAGCGATACATCGGATCTTGTTCAAAGGCATCCTTATTATACCTCTTGATCAAACACAAATAATCAATAAAGCTTTTCATTTTATCACCTCAGAGGTAGTATACCTTTAAACCTAACACGATTTATGTCACAAAAGAAAAAAAGCCTTGCGGCTAATTTCTGATAATGATATAAGTTAGATAAATTGCGAAGAGTATCAGCATCGTAATCCCCGCCTTTTTATTAAAGCATTTCTGTTTCATTGATATTACCAGCGTCTGAATGAAAATCACCATCATAAAGATCAAATCGGTAAAGATAACTGGTGCGATTTCAATTGGATTCACCATTGATGACAAACCAATAATAAACAGGATATTAAAAATATTAGAACCGATAACATTACCTAAGGCAATATCACTTTGTCCTTTGCGGGCAGCTACCACCGAGGTTACAAGCTCAGGCAGCGAGGTACCCACGGAAATGATTGTTAAACCGATCAGCGTCTCACTCAAGCCAAAGCTGCGGGCGATACTGGTTGCTGAATCAACCACCCATTGACCGCCAAAAATAATCAGTGCTAAACCGATAATAGATACTG
>OIWP01004052.1_pt1 | contig 10997 bp, 18 predicted proteins | sample 1587661 | NCBI WGS metagenome assembly OIWP01 (sample SAMEA3888899, study PRJEB22519) | human gut metagenome | biome: human gut; feature: human-associated habitat; material: faeces | place: Denmark | collected 2010 | reverse complement strand
TATCTATTCACTGAACGGCATTGCATGGTGGATAATCGTGCAAAAAACTGCTTTGTCAGCTACGAACCGGACACAGAAGGTAACTACCGCTGGAACTTCAACAAAGACTATGACAATGACACTGCGCTTGGGTGCGACAACTCCGGTGGCCTGACCTTTACCTATGGGCTTGAGGACACGGACTCTGTTGGCGCATCCAAGGTGTTCAATGCCTCCGACAGCGTTTTGTGGGTCAACCTTCGGGCACTTTTTTCCGATGAGCTGAAAGCAATGTTCTTGGATCGTGAATCCGCTGGCGCTTGGAGCGCAAGTCGGCTGCTCTCGAAGTTCCTCGCGCATCAGGCAGCGAGACCGGAGGCGCTGGTCGCTGAGGATATGTGGGGCAAATACTTCTCGGCTTATCTCTACAACACAGAAGAAGAACGCTATATCAATCAGATGCTCGGGACAAAGGTTGATCAGCGGCGGCAGTTTGAAATCTACCAAGAGGGCTATATGGCCTCCAAGTACCGTGGCAGCGTCGCAACCGCTGACCGCATCAGCTTGCGTGTGAATGCTCCGGACAGTTGGAGCGGCGTGGGGCCGGACGGCGATATTCTTTCCGTCGTGCCGTATGCTGACACCTATCTGCGCGTCCAGTATGGCAACGCTGCGGAGATTGTCACCAGAGCCAAAAAGGGCCAGACCTATACGCTGGAATGCCCGGACAATGTGGCCCTGAACGACCTTGAGACATATATCTACCGTTCGTCCATCATCAAGTCAATCGGCAGCATGGCGGCATTGTATACTAAGTTCGCTGATATTTCCGCCGCGATCCGGCTGCAGCGGCTGCTTCTCGGCTCTGCAGAGGATGGTTATGAGAACACCGGCATGACCGCCGAATACGGCGGCGTTTCGGTCGGCAGCAACAAAATGCTGGAAGTAATCGACTTGCGCGGCGCTACTGCACTTGCGAAGCCACTGGATCTGTCCGGGCTTGCCGCATTGCGAGAGCTGTACTTGACCAATTCCGCAATTACCGGCGTGACATTTGCGCCTGGCGCTCCACTCGAAAAGGCATATCTTCCCGCACTTCGGACGCTGGTTGCACGGGGATTGACCAAACTGCAGACCTTCTCAATGTCCGGCGCAAGCCTGACAAGCCTCTGGGTGGAAAACTCTCCTCAGATCAATACGCAGACGCTTTGCATTGATGCTACAGGCCTTGTCCGCGGCCGCATTACCGGTGCAGATTGGACGCTGCAAAATGCATCGCTGCTGCTGCGGCTGGCCAATCTTGCCGGTCTTGACAGCAACGGTGCCAACGCAGATCATTTTGTTCTGACCGGCGCTGCATTTGTTGCCCGTATTTCGCAGACGGAGTATGATACAGTAGCAGCCGCGTTCCCGTCTCTGGTGGTCACATACGGCGAACTGGTTCCTACCTTCACCGTGACTTTCAAGTGTGCAGACGTCTCTGTGCTCAATACGCAATCGGTCACCCAATACGGGCCTGCTGTCGATCCCGTTACTACAGGCCTGATTCCTACGCCGACGAAGGCTCCGACCGTCGACAAGGTATATACGTTCACGTCTTGGAATAAGTCGTTCGCATACGTCACGGAGAACCTTGAGGTCACTGCTGTATTCACTGAATCGGCGCGGTCTTACACCGTGAAATGGTGGAATAATCTTACCCTGCTGCAGGAGCAGACGGTTGAGGTGTATTCCGATGCGGTTTACTCCGGAGATATGCCGTATCGCTCTGCAAACGACATCTTTACAGGCTGGGATAAGGTATCGACCAACGTCCAATCCGACCTGAACGTTAATGCTCTTTTTGAGGCAGCTTCTGTTCCTGCGGTAAAGGCAACAGATTATGATTATCTGTATTCCGACGACAGCAGCGACAACAGCGGCTATAGCTTGGGAGAGTTGTTCGGCATCATCAACTCGGGACAGGCGTCAACGTGGTTTGAGCTCGGGGACAAGATCAAGATTCTGACACCCACGACAGCTTTCACGGATACGTCCATTGTGCTGTCCCTGATCGGCTTCAATCACTTCCGCCTTGCCGACGGGACGGCGATGGCCAAGACCGTGTGGCATATGATCGGCGCGATGTCTGCGCCGTATAAGCACCATACGACCAATGTCAATACCGGAGGCTGGGCACAATCTGATATCCGCACATATCTCAATGAGACGGTTCTCAAGAATTTGCCGATCCACTGGCAGGCTCTTATAAAGACGGTGCAGGTTAAATCCTCTATCGGCGGGTTGTCTGCAGAAATCTCGACTTCGCAGGACAAGCTTTTCTTGCTTTCCACTGCAGAGGTTACTACTGCCGAGGCCGCGGCTGTTCCATATAAGAACGAAATTGATGCCGATGCGGATAATATAACCTTCGCCGTTTTTACGGACAACAATTCCCGAATCCGCAAGACATTCAATGCCGAAGGTTCGGCGGTGACTTGGTGGCTCCGATCTCCGGATCCTTCCTCGGCCACGTACTTCCGCTACGTGATCAGCAACGGCGTCGTGACCGCGTACAATGCCAGCAATGCGTATTCGCTCGCGTGGGGCTTCTGTATTTAATCCGCTATCTCAAAATCTGCGCCCACTCGTTGGGCGCAGATGGATAACCCAAGCGCCGCAGGCATTATTTCGCCGCGTAAGCGGCCGCGCGTTTTTACAAAATCGGAATAACGTATTTCGTTATTTTCTCCCGTTTCTCCGATCATAACCTGTGCCAGTGATACAATATCACGCAGAGGAGGCGGTGCCATTGTCTGTTATTCGCAGCGCGCGGTCAACATCCGAGGCTCAGTTCCTCGCAACTGCGCGTGAACTTCAAATCTACACGATTCAAAAGTGCGTAAATTTCCCCAAAAGATATACGTTTTACGTCAATCAAACTCTTGCGGCAATTGCGACGCGAGTATATGAGGACGTGAAACGAGGGAATAGCATCTATCCGGCAAACCAGCACGAAGCCCAATTGCGGCGCGACTACTTTCTTAATGCCGGGGCAGAACTGCAAAATTTGGTTTCCCAAATTGAAGTTGCTTATGAGCTGTTCCGATTCGAGGCCGGCGTCATGGTACATTGGATGGAGCTGGTCGATTCGGAAATCAAATTGCTTAAAGCACTTTTGAAAAGCGATAAATCCCGCTATAAGGATTTGCCGTAAGTCCATAGGTTATATGCTGAAAATTTCTGTTGTGGTTCGGCGGTGAACTGGTGGCTCCGATCTCCGGATCCTTCCTCGGCCACGAACTTCCGCTACGTGAACAACAACGGCAACGTGAACGCGAACAATGCCAGCAATGCGTATTCGCTCGCGTGGGGCTCCTCTCCATGCAGACCTAGTAACCGCAAGGCGGCGAAAGCAGACAGGAAGGAGAGAAGGAGCATATAACCTTCCGAAAGGTAAATATATGCCTTGATAGGTCCGGGCGGACGCTTCTTGCATGGCGGTGCTTGATGGTAATGCGCCGTTTCATGCCCGTTGACCTTGCGCTGCGGTTGCAACCATCTATCAGCAGTACGGGGCAAGGAGAAAACTATGACCAGTGAAGAACGGAGGGAGGGCCGCTACCGGCGCCGGGTGACCCTCCGCGCAGAAAAGAAAGTGCGAAACTGCGCACAGTACGATGATTACGATGCGGTATTTTCTTTCGCGCATCTTTATCAGGCGTACCGAAAGTGCAGGCAGAATGTGGCGTGGAAGGCCAGCGTGCAGAAATACATCGCTACGGCTCCACTGAGTGTCTATCAGACATACAGGCGACTGATGGCTGGAACGTACAAAAGCCCTGGCTTTTTCGAATTCGATGTGTTCGAACGCGGGAAAAAGCGCCACATTCGCAGCACAATCATCGGTGAGCGTGTGGTGCAGCGCTGCCTATGCGACAACGCGCTCGTGCCGATGCTCCACCGCACTTTTATTCATGACAACGGGGCCAGCATGACGGGCAAGGGCTATTCATTCACCGTCCGGCGCTTGGGGCAGCATCTCCGCGAGCATTACCGCAAGCACGGGCAAAGGGGATATATCCTTCTGTTCGACTTCTCCAAGTTCTTTGACCGCGTTTCCCATGCGGTCATTGAGCGCATCATCCGGAGAAATTTCGCTGACCGGCGACTAATTCGCATTATCGGTCACTTTGTCCGGATGTTCGGCACGGTTGGCCTCGGCCTCGGCAGCCAAATCAGTCAGGTGCTTGCGCTGGCGAGCGCCAACGAACTAGACCATGCCATCAAGGAGCTGCTGCGGATTCGCTGCAGTGCACGCTATATGGACGATGGATATCTGATCCACGAGTCCAAGGCGTACTTGCGGCGGTGCCTTTCGTTGATTCAGGAGGTCTGCGACAAGCTGGAAATTACCCTGAATCCGAAAAAAACGCAGATTGTGAAGCTAGCCCACGGCTTCACATGGCTGCAAATCCGCGTGTTCCTGACACCAACCGGAAAAATCGTCAAAAAGATGCCGCGTAAAGGCATCGTGAAAATGCGGCAAAAGCTGAAAAAGCTGCGCCGGAAGTTGGACGCGGGCGAAATCACCTGTGAAGATGTCTGGGCATCGTGGCAGAGCTGGCGCAGTCATGCGCTGCGGTTCGATGCCTGGCGTACGTTACAATCTATGGAGCAGCTATATAACAAGCTGTTCGTATTTACGGAGGGCTTATGATTTATCTGAAAGTGCTTGATGCCGACGGAAATTTCGTGTCGGCAGAGGCAATCGAAACCCCAATCTATGTCAAATACCAAAGCCGCAACAAGCTGCTTCTCCAATGCCCCGCGCTTCATGCGCAGGGCATTGTTTCTGCCAATGGCAGCGAAACATACCAGCTTGACGGCAGAGATGCGATTCCAGGCATGGTGCATACAGCGGTTTGTATTACGCAGGCCGATTACGAACTGCTCAAGGATACCGACCCGGAAGACAACAACCCTACGCCCCCGGACGACCCCGGCACTGAGGTGCTGACGCGCGCGCAGCTCACCGCAAAGGTGGCCGAGCTTGAGGAAACCAATACGATGCTCATGGAATGCGTGCTGGAAATGTCGGAGACCGTCTATGCGTGATACAATCTGGAAATATGCGTACAGGCTTCAAGCTTGTGCGCTTATTTTATTCTCAAAAAGAGGAGGTGCTGATATGATGGCTATGCTCTGGGCGCAGCAGATCATGCTGGGCAAGAAGACCTATGCGCAGGTCCCCCGTCTTCTTAAGGCTAAGGTCAAGGAGATCTTGATCGACAGCGGCATGGAAGAACTCGTCACTGAGGAATAACGCGTGGCGTTATAATCTTCCGCTGCGGCAAAGCACCGCCCCCAATCTGGTATAATCAATACTGCATCATGAAAGGGGGCGGCGCTTATGTCTAATCTGCAAATCATTGAGGCGCTGTGCAGCTTGGTAGAGTCACAAGCCCAGCTTATTCAAAGGTTCGCCTTTGCCTTGAGCGAAGCCGGGTACTTGAACGAGGAGGACGCGCGTCTCATGACCGACACACAAAAGAAATACTCCGAAATTCTTGGGGCAGATGAGGCCCCGGACAATCTGTAAACAGGCAAGGGCAGCATCGCTTCGGCGGTGCTGCCTTTTTGCCGGAAAGGTCGATATGGATAACTACTGCGTATGCTGCGGTGCAATTATTCCGGAGGGGCGTCAGGTCTGCCTGATCTGCGAGGCCTCGGTTATGGAGGGGGGCGCTTCCCTTGGGAAGTATTACCCTTAATTTTTGGCAGTTTATCGCTGCATTCATCGCAGCGATGGGGATCCCCAGCGCTGTCATGGGGCTGATTATTTGGCGGCTGGAACGCAAAATCGCAAAGCGCGAATCGAATGCGGAGGAACATGCGAAGGCGCAGGAGGATTTGTTTCTGTTGCTCATCCAATCCACCGCCGCCGCAATCGCGCTAGGTGAAGCCACAGCAAAAGCCGTGCAGCGTATCCCAGACGCACACTGCAACGGCGATATGCACGCCGCTCTCAACTATGCGGCGGAAATCAAGCACAAACAAAAGGACTTTCTTGCGGCGCAGGGCATTCACGCGCTGCACCAAGATGGTAAATAGGAGGTAAGTTTATGGGCTATACCGTAAAAAAACTGCTGGACATCGCACGGGCCGAGATCGGCTATCATGAGAAGAACAGCGACAGCAATCTGGACAGTAAGACTGCCCCTAACGATGGCAACGGCAACCACACCAAATACGCCCGCGATCTGCATGCAGCAGGTTATTACAACGGGGACAAGTGCGGATACGCATGGTGCGATTGCTTCGTGGACTGGTGCTTCTATGTTCTCTGCGGCAAAGACGCCGCTAAAGCTCAGGCAATGGAGTGCCAGACCGGGCCTTATGGCGCGGGCTGCTATTACAGTGCCCAGTATTACAAGGAGGCCGGGCGCTACTTCACCAGCGATCCGCAGCCCGGCGATCAAATCTTCTTCGGGGACTTTGATCACACCGGTATCATCGAGGCCGTCGACACAACGACGATCACCACGATTGAGGGCAACACCAGCAATATGGTTGCGCGCCGTACCTACAGCCGCAACAGCAGCTATATCACAGGGTTTGGGCGTCCGCGCTTTGACCCCGAAACAACAGAGGAGGCACCTACTATGACAGAAGAACAGGTGAAGGAAATCTGCAAGAAGGTTTTGCAGGAAGCGATGAGCGGCAGCAAGACCGGAGACACGCCCAGCGAATGGGCGAAGGAAGCAACCGAATGGGGCAAGACTCAGGGCATCGTCAAGGGCTTTGGCGGCGATGATATGGGCTGGCAGACTCCCATCACCCGCGAGCAGCTGGTTACCATGCTGCACCGCTTCGCCCAGCTCATCGGCAAGGCGTGAAGGAGGCAATCAATATGGAAATGCTGCAGATCATCATCGTCGCATCCATCATAATGTGGTACATCATCGACCGCTTCAAGCCGCTTTGGGAAAGCCTTGCGTACGGCAAATACGTCACCATCGCGGTGTCGGCCATGTTTGCCTTTGCATTGTGCTTCGGCTATCATCTCGACCTTATGGCCGCGCTCGGCATTGTGCCGCAGGCCAGCATCCTCGGAACGATTCTGACCGGACTTACCTTAATGGGAGGCAGTGCGGCAGTCGCAGAGCTGATTGCAAGGATCAAAGGGCATAACTAATATTTACTGACAGAGGCCCCTCTTTCGGACGGAGAAACCATCCGAAGGAGGGGCCTCTTTTTTGTTATATGGGCAAGAGTCGTTTTGCGGGCCTACAGCATGATTTTGCGCCCGTCCTGTTTCTCTATGCCCATGTTGGAAAACACCAGTTGCAACACCAGCCACGAAGCAGAACGGCCGTTAAAACGGCCAAGTATCGCGTTCTGGCACAAATTCGACGATCGTATTATCCGGGATCGGCGCGCTCGGCTCACCATCAAAGGCATTGCCCTGCTTCGTGCAGATATCGGCCGGCTTGCTCTTTCGAGGATCGACATCAACATAGAGTTTGCCGTCGCACTCATATACGGGGCGGGCCCAGCTGTCGCGGCCCTTGTATTCCAGCCGAAGCACTGGCGCGGCGCAGAACTCCTCGTAGCTCATATGCCTGGCAGCTTTCATTGCGGAGCTGGCCGCAGCCAGCTCGTCGGGTGTCCAAGATTTGCTCATGCTCAATAGTCCTCCTCAATGCATTCATCTGCTTCGCTGTAATAAGCGCCGTCATAGCCTTTTCCCATGACCTTGTCATAGCAGTCGAAACACACCAGCCGGAAAGTGATGCCGTGGCAATCCCGAGTGAAAGTCATGTCCTCCCGCTGGAACTCTTTTCCGCAAACCGGGCAAGTCAGCTTCGGGGCATTTTCCGACATCCAAGCTACATTCACAGGTATTGCCTCCCTTCTTCATCGCCCACAGTGAAGTGATATCCCTCGGTCAAAAGCACAGTCCCTTTGATTGGCGCGTGGATCATGACGGTGCGGCGACCGATGTAATCTGCCGGAATTTCACCGCGCTCGACCATATCCCGAAAGTACTGGCAATCATTCCAGCGGTCGGTGTACTGCTCACGCGCCCACGCTGCTGCGGAGTAGTGCCTCCTCATGCGCCAGTTCTCCGGCACAGAGACGATAGCCCATGCGGTCAGCGGCCTCTGTTCTCCCGCCATGTCTTCCAGCGCCTCCGCCGTGCCGCAGGCATCACAGATATAGACCGTTGCCCTGCGGCTCAGTGCGTTGCGGGTGACGCTCTCCGCGTCCATCGCCATCTTCCCACAGCGGGGGCAGGCAAAATGCCCGCCCTGTTGCTTTTCTGCAAAGCGCTCGATCAGCGTCCTGGCTTCATTCTCGTTCATAGTTCGTCCCTTCTCCCCGTCACGCCGATAGGCCAGCCGGGTATGTAGTTACAGCTTGGTGTTGTAGTCTTTCAATGCAACCTGAATGATGATTTTTTCGCGCCCCATGGTAACATAGGCGATTTTGGCTTCCAGAACCCCCGGCATTGCTTGCGTCGGGATCTTGTACAGACTGTGGAAGCGACCAATCTCCCGCATGCCGGCGTTCACCACAACGGGGATTTCATCACTGGCTGCGCCGATCTGGTTACAAAAGTCGAGTACAGTAATTTTCCTCACGTCAAAGCCTCCTTTACCACTCTTGCCCCTCGAAGTCTGCCAGCGCATTCAGCGCGGCAATGTGTTCGCGCATGAATTCCTCCGCGGCTTCGGTCTGCCGCTTAATCAGCCCGTCGCTCACATCGCCATCCTCGCATTCTTCATATTCGTGCTGAAGATGTCTTGCTCGTTCGTAGACTTCCTTGCGTTTGCGCTCATCCTCAATCAAGAGAGCGTGAATGTATTCCAACGTTTTGATCGTCATGGCTGTGTCCTTTCTCCCCGTAGGCCCGATAGGTCAGGCACTTCGTTAATCGACGATAATGATTGCGGCACCGTCAAGTTCATATTCCTCGCCAACCGAAGCGAGGTCCGCCCATCCCGCAACATCCGCAGCAGTGTCGTGGCTGTACCCGTGGTCAGTCAGAAAAGCATAGATGCTGTCATGCGCCCATGTCTTGAATTGTGCCTGCGCCGAGGCGGTCTTGATGATGACTGTTCCGTACATTTCGAATTCCTCCTTGCCCTCGTGACCTCCGGGGCGGGCGGTGATTTAGCAGCAGTAGAAGCGGAGTTCGCCGTTGACCAGCTCATACATGAAGCAGGCGCAGTCAAAGCGGACATAGTTCCAATCGGTGGCCTCGTACACGGGCGCGCGGTCGAAGGTGCCAGACTTGCGAAGGCGGCGGTGCTTGTTGACCTCGTAGGTGTTGACCTCGTGCAGAATGCGGATCTTCTCAGGATCGAAGCCGCACTCGTCAGCGATAAACGCCTTGGCCTCCTCATCGGTCATCGCCTTGCCGCAGTCGGCAAGGTGGGCGTAGTCGCTCTGTCTCATGTTCGTGCCGGTACCATCGCTGGGCTTCCATTCAAGCTCACGGTCCAGCTCGGCGGTCAGCTCGTCGATCCGCTTTTCACGGTCGGCCATATCCTTCTTGTACTGCCGCTCGCTCTCCAGCAGCAGACTGTTCAGTCGGTCGATCTCGGCGGCTCTGGCCTTGCAGAGCTTCCGCGCCCCGCCGTCCTTGACGAAAGCCTTACAAAAGGCGTCCTTGTCACCGTCGAAGTCGTAATAGGCTTCTTCGATCTTGGCGTACTCTTTGGCGGTCGGCTCGAAGCCGGTGCGGTCGATAAATTCGGACATCATCATTTTGCGTTCCTCCTTGATTTTTCTGCCTTACTCGGTTATAATCAAGGTGGCCGGGGTAAGGCTCCCGGCTCACCTTGTGGGGTGGAGAGTAGCGGGTCTGTGGTAGGGGCCGCTACTCTTTTTTTACTGCTCGTTCATGATGCGCTTCACACTCTCCCGAAGTTCTTCCAACGTTGCGCACTTTTCGATGAGTTCGAGGATCGCTTTCAGAAGAGCCTGTGTTACGTTCAAGTCGTTCATTACCTCACTTCCTTCCTTAAGAGGTTGTTTACCTCTGCCTTACATTCACTATTATAAACCAAATAGTTTAATTTGTCAACCATTTATTTTAACTTTTCGGGGTAAAATAGAAAAAATATATTTGACATTTGCAACTAAATAGTTTATTATATCGAGAGAAAGGAGCTGACAGGGATGACGGCACGGCAGGTTATAGAAATGGCGCTCGCTTATAAAGGAATGAGCAATTCCGATTTGGCGAGGAATTTGGGATGGTCACCTCAATTGCTTAACAAGCGGCTCAATACGGGTAAGTTTACCGTGGAAGAATGGGAAACGATCGGCAGCGCCCTTGGCGGCACGGTTAAGATCCGCTTCGAATTCAATGGGAACGAGATTGGGCTTTGAGGACATCGCAATTTACCCAGATTAGAGAGAACGCCCGGATGCCATCAAGCGTCCGGGCGTTTGGAGTATGCCTACTTATGTATGCTTGTGCGGAATGCCTGTCCTTGTTCGTGTGTGAGACTCGCTGTCTGGGACGCGAATTATAAGGTCGGATAAATCGCAGCCCAAAGCCTCACATATTAAGTCCAGATGTTCCAGATTAACCCTGTCGGCAAGCTCATGGTATAGATCGTTGATTGTCGACGGTCTGATGCCGGTTGCGCGTGCAAGGTCTGCTTGTGTCCAGCGCCTTTCGCCTAGGCGCGTAGAAAGTAAAATCCTAATCATAGCCATGCTCCTTTGTGATAAATTCTAACAGTAATTCTAGAATTTCGCATGGAATTGTTAGGAAATAACCGATTACGTTATGAAAATGGCGTTCTGTCATGGCGCTAGCCCGAAGAATGCAAAAAAGAGACAAGGTATAGCCGAAACTATACCTTGTCTCTTTTTGCGATTAGAAGCGCTGCAAGAACTCCATTGCAGAAGTACAACTGTAAAAAAACAGTGCAGTGTTCAAATCCGCGTAATCTGGTACGCCGGAAGGGACTCGAACCCCCGACCTACTGGTTCGTAGCCAGTCACTCTATCCAGCT
>OIWP01004048.1_pt1 | contig 11005 bp, 8 predicted proteins | sample 1587661 | NCBI WGS metagenome assembly OIWP01 (sample SAMEA3888899, study PRJEB22519) | human gut metagenome | biome: human gut; feature: human-associated habitat; material: faeces | place: Denmark | collected 2010 | reverse complement strand
TGCTCTTCCGATCTGGTGTTACCCGCGCACGCTCGCCCAATCAGCCTGCTTATGCTGCCTGTTCCTGCGCCGCCGCGAGCATATCGTCAATGCTCACGCCGTAGCCCTTGGCGGGGTCGGAGAGCAGCACGTGCGTCACCGCGCCGACAAGTCTGCCGTCCTGCAGGATGGGGCTGCCGCTCATGCCCTGCACGATGCCGCCGGTCGCCGAGAGCAGCGCAGGGTCTGTGACGGTGATGGCAAAGCGCGTGCTCGCCCCGTCGTGATAGACCCGCGTGATGTTCACGGTGTACGCCTGCACGGTGTCGCCCGCGACCGTGGACAGGATGGTCGCGCTGCCAGTCTTGACGGCGCTTGCGGGCGCGGTCTCGACAGGCGTGCCGTCCGGCGGCGCGTCGAGCGTGCCGAAGATACCGAACAGGCCGTTGCGCTCGATCCCACCGATGCGGCCATCGGCATCGAAGCTGCCGACCAGTTCACCGGCCGTGCCGTGCCCGCCCGGACGCACATCCGCAACGATGGCCGAGAGCACACTGCCGTCGCGCAGCGGCATGAGTGCACCGCTCGTCTCGTCCGCGATGCCGTGGCCGAGCGCGCCATAGTACCCCGTGGCCGGATCGTAGTACGTGAGCGTGCCGACGCCGGTCACACCGTCGCGCAGCCAGAGCCCGAGCTGCCGCGTGCCGTCGGGCATGACGGCGGGCGTGACCGCAGCCGTGACCTCGGCACCGCCGCGCCGGACGGTCACGGTCACGGTATCCCCCGCTGCGTCGAGCGCCGCCAGAAAGTCCGCCGACGACACGATCTCCCGCCCGTCCATGCGGCAGATCACATCGCCGGGGCGCAGTCCCGCGTCCTTTGCAGGCGTGCACGTGCCGTCGAGCGTGTCCACCTCGGCCAGATCCGCCACGAGCACGCCTGCCGTGGTCATCTGGATGCCGACCGCCTGACCGAGCGGCACAAGTGACGCCGCCTGCGCAGCCACGCCCATACAAAGCGCAAACGCGAGCGCAAACAGGGCCGTGCGGCACAGTCTCCATGGTTTTGTCTGCAAAAAATCCCCCCTTTTTGCGTGCAGTATCAGTATGCCGGCTTTCGGGCAAAATAGCGGCGGAACATTCTTGCTCGTTTGCCTGTGCGGGCGCAAATGCCTGCGGCGGCGCGCATACGATGTACGGAACCAGCTTTGGTAATTCGATGCATCGGAGGAATTTTCATGACACAGACCCTGAAAGCGGGCGACCGCGGCGCACTCGTGGCGCTGCTGCAGCTCGCGCTCGAACGCGCGGGACAGATGCCGGGCGCGCTCGACGGCATCTTCGGCGCACAGACCGCGGCGGCTGTGCGCGCGTTTCAGGCGGCGAACGCCCTCACGCCGGACGGCATCGCGGGCGCACAGACGCACCGTGCGCTGCTGCCGTATTACACGGGCTTCGTTTTGCGCACCGTGCGCGCGGGCGACACGTTCTCCGCGCTCGCGCGGCAGTACGGAACGAGCGTGGAGGCCATCCGGCTGGCCAACCCTTACCTTGACCCGGAGCGTCTGTCGATCGGCCGGACGGTGACCGTGCCGCTGCCGTTTCCGGTCACGCCGGTGCGCATCCCGTACTCCTCGGCGCTCATCGGCTATGTGGTGCGCGGACTGGCTGCGCGCTATCCCACGCTTGCGATCGGGGAATTCGGGCGCAGCGTGCTTGGAAAGCCGCTGTGGTATCTGACGCTCGGCAGCGGCGAAAAATGCGTGTTTTATAACGCCGCGCACCACGCCAACGAGTGGATCACGACGCCGCTGCTGCTCACGTTCTGCGAGCAGCTCTGCGCCCGGCTTGGCGACGGCGGTGAGCTTGGCGGACAGGACATCCGCGCGCTGCTGCGGCAGGTCACGCTCGTGCTCGCTCCGGCGGTCGACCCGGACGGCATCGACCTTGTGACCGGCGCACTCAGCCGCGAGCGCACCGATGCCGCGCGCACGCTCGCGCAAAATTACCCTGCCATCCCCTTCCCGTCCGGCTGGAAGGCGAACATCCGCGGCATCGACCTCAACCTCCAGTACCCCGCCGGATGGAGCACCGCGCGCGAGATCAAATTCGCCGCGGGCTACACGCGCCCCGGACCGCGCGACTATGTCGGTCCGGCGCCGCTGACAGCGCCGGAGAGTCTCGCCATGTATGGCTTCACGCGCGCGCTCGACCCGCAGCTCACTCTGTCATACCACACGCAGGGGCGCGTGATCTACTGGCAGTACGACGGCTATGACGTGCCCGGCAGCAAGGCCATCGCCGAGCGCTTTGCCGCCGCGAGCGGCTATGCCGTCGCCGCGACGCCCTACGCCTCCGGCCACGCGGGCTACAAGGACTGGTTCATTCAGGACTTCCGCCGCCCCGGCTTCACGATCGAGGCGGGCAGCGGTGAAAATCCCCTGCCGCTCAGTCAGTTTCCGGACATCTGGTCGGATAATCTCGGCATCCTCCTCGGCGGAATGGCCGCCGTTTTGTGACGCATGTGAGGCCTTGCATCAGAACCTACACATGACAAAGTTTTCCCGTTTTTCGGAAAAATATGTGTGCTGGCGGTCGCACAGAAAGCAAAAGCGCACCAGAACGCAAAAAAACGCCGTCTCCCTGTCGGGAGACGGCGTTTTCATTATTGCTCACGTGTCGCTCTCAGACTGCGGCACCGGCGCGGTGACCTCCGTGCGCGTGACACCCTTGGAGAATGTCAGGCTCTTGAGGATGGTCGAAAAATCGTTGGACATGCTGCGGTAGAGATCCGCATTTTCGTTGGCAAACTGCACATCGGTCGGCAGCTCGGCAATGAGGTTGTAGTTCGCCCCGTCGACCGTCAGGCCGCAGATGGCCTGATACTCCGGCAGTTCGGTATAGTCATAATCGGTGGGAAAGACCTCGAGCATAAACAAAAAGCCGCCGAGCCCGTTGTCATGATCGGTCTTTTCGTAAAAGCCGACGTAATAGCCGCCGTCGTTCGCGCCGCACTCGGTCACGTAATGATCGCCCCAGCTGGCGGGCAGCGTGATGGAAAAATACCCGCCCTTACCGTTGTCATACGTCGGGCAGAGCGTGATGTCCTTCGCCTCGGCCTGTGCATCTGCCGCCTTCTGGCCGCCGCAGGCAGTCAGCGCCAGCGCCAGTGCCAATATGAGCACCGCAATGCTTCGTTTCATGCAGATTGCTCCTTTCCGTGTCTTGTATAGAGAATAGTATACGCCATCGGCCGGCACGTGTAAAGCCCCGCGCGGCGCGGCGCACGACGTGTAAAAAGAAGCACGCCAGAAATATCTGACGTGCTCCTGCGAAAAAGGTTCCGGATTTTTTATGCGGCGGCGGGCTTGCCGTGCTTGCGCATGACGATCTGCAGCACAACGACGATCACGATCGCCGCGATACCGACAAGGTCGGTCATAAGCCTGGGGTCGATCAGGCACAGGCCGCCTGCGGCAAGCAGGATGCGCTGCCACCAAGGTGCGCGTGTGACGACATAGCCCTCGAGCGCGGCGGCGATTCCGAAGATGCCGAGGCAGGACGTGATGATGACCTGAACTGCGGCGAGCACGCCCTGATCCATGAGCAGCATGGACGGGTTCATCGCAAACATGTACGGCACGATGAACGCCGCAATGGCAAGCTTCGTCGCATTGATGCCTGTCTTCATGGGGTCGGACTTGGCGATGGCAGAGCCAGCATAGGCAGCCAGCGCGACCGGCGGCGTGATGTCGGCGACGATGCCGAAGTAGAACACGAAGAAGTGCGCCGCGATCTTCGGAATGCCGAGCGTGATGAGGATCGGCGCGCAGGTCGAGGCCATGATGCAGTAGTTTGCAGTCGTGGGCACACCCATGCCGAGCACGATGCAGCAGAGCATGGTCAAAAACAGCGCCAGCAGCAGCGAGAGCGTCGGGTTCGGGATCTTGCTGCTCAGAGCGACGACGCCGCTGATGAGCTTGGACGCCAGACCCGTGACGGTGATGCAGCCTGCGATCATGCCGGCCATGGAGCAGGCCACGGCGACCGTGATGCTGCCCTTGCCGCCGGCCTCGAGCGCCTCGAGGATCATCAGGCCGGTCTTTTTGACGGCGATGCCGGCGGCGCTGCCGGTCTTGGTCTCCTTTGCCTCGGCCGCAGCGTCGCGGATCGTACCGACAAGGCTCACGGCGATGGAGATGAGGATGGCGATGGAGGCCGCATACTGCAGCGAGCGGATGTTTGCCGTGACCACCCAGATCAAGAACACGAGCGGCAGCAGCAGATAGACATTACGCATGAGGTACTTGAAGCGGGGCAGCTCCGAACGCGGGATGCCGCGCAGGCCGAGCTTCTTGGCCTCCAGATGCACGGAGATGAAGATGCCGCCGAAGTACAGCACGGCGGGCAGGATCGCCCAGAGGGTGACCTGACCGTAGGTGACATTCATGTATTCTGCCATCAGGAACGCGGCCGCGCCCATGATGGGCGGCATGATCTGGCCGCCGGTGGAGGCCGCCGCCTCGACCGCGCCGGCGAATTCGGGCTTGTAGCCGGTTCGCTTCATCATCGGGATCGTGACCGAACCCGTGGTGACGGTGTTGCCGACGGAAGATCCGGACACCATGCCGCACAGTGCAGACGAGATGACCGCGACCTTGGCCGGGCCGCCGGAGGTCCAGCCAGCAATGGCATTGGCGAGATCAATGAAGAAGCTGGAGATGCCGGTGCGCTCCAGAAATGCGCCGAAGATGATGAACACCGCGATAAACTTCGCACACACCTGCACGGGCGTGCTCAGCACGCCGGACGTGCCGAAAAAGAGCGTGTAGATCACGCGGCCGAGCACCTGATCAAACGTCTGGCCGCCCTTGAGCATGCTCACGAACGTGTATACGAGCAGCGCGCCGACGACCACAAGGATCGGTACGCCGACACAGCGGCGGCAGAGCTCGGCAAGCGTCAGAATGCCGGCCACGCCGACGGCGATGAGAAACGGCGTCATCTTGGCGGCGCTGGTGAGCGTCTTGATGAGCGTACCGTAGTTAAAGCAGTAGTAGAAAAATGCAGCCGCACCGATGACCATGATGACGATGTCATACCACGGCAGGCGATTGACGTGCACGTGCTTCTTGCTGACGGGGTAGGTCAGATAGCCCATGATGATGATCAGGCCGAGGAATGCCGTCAGGCGCACCTCGAGCGCGGCGGTGCTGAACAGGGTCGACCAGATGCAGTAGACCGAGAACAGCGCCATGACGACGGAAATGACGATCTTGGGCTTGCCCGCCCAGATGCGGGTGGCAGACTCGCGGTCATACTTGCGCATGACGGCGTCCATATCCTCCTGCAGAGAAGCGGCTTCCGCAGCGGCTGCGGTCTTTTTGGTGTCAGACATATAAGAGGAAACCTCCGTTCCGGGTAGAATGGAAAAACTACGGCGTCAGGGGTACTGACGCCGTAGCGAACATTTACGGGATGCGGCGCATCACCGGGTCAGGCATCAATAGGTGCCGGCCTTGATGGTGGCGGCGGTGTAGTACGGGGACGCGGACAGCAGGGACTGCACGTGGCTGTCGTCGAGGCTGACAAGGTAGACACTGCCGGCAGTGGCGAGGTCGGTGATGGCCGTGGTGGGCGCACCGGCGACGATGAACGCGGCGTCGATCTTGCCGTCCTTCAGGCTCTCGGCGCTGTCGCCGAAGCTCTGGTACACAGCGGAGATATCGCTCTCCTTGAGGTCATAGGCGTTGAGCACGTCAATGGCGTTGAAGTACACGCCGGAGCCGGCTGCGCCGATGGAGACCTTCTTGCCGGCGAGGTCGGCAACGGTCTTGATGTCAGGGTTGGTGGTGACGATCTGCACCTGCTCCTGATAGAGCTGGGCAACGACGGAGAAGCCGGTGACCGGGCTCTCGAACAGGCGCTGGCCGTTGTAGGCGTAGTTCATAACGTCGCTCTGCACGAAGGCGATCTGGACGTTGCCGTTGGTGAGGTCCTCAACGTTGGCCTGAGAGCCGCCGGAGGTGAGCGCCGTGACCTTGCAGTCGGAGTTGGTGGAGACGTAGTTGGCCAGCACGCTGCCGAAGCCGTAGTACGTGCCGGTGTCGCCGCCGGTGCCGAAGCTGAGCGCAGCGGCGGTGCCGGTGCCGGCGCCGTCCTTGACCGCGTCAACCTTGAGGCCCTTCTCCTCAAAATACTTGGCAGCGCCGGGGTGATACGGCACGCCCTTGACCGAGGCGGCAGCCTCGAGGTTCAGCTCTGCGCCCTTGCCGTGCTGAGCGGCGATGGCGTCAAGGTTATTGAAGATGGTGGACACGAACGCATAGATCTGGTCGGTCGGAACATCGTCACGCGCGATGACGACTGCGCCGACGGAGACGGTGCTGGTGTCGATCTTGGCCGTGGAACCGGAATCGTCTTTTTTGTTGGTGTTGCCGCCGCAGGCGCACAGCGCAAACACCATGACGAGGGCCAGAGCCAGCGCCACGATTTTGTTGAACTTCATAATAGTTTCTCTCCTTTTTGAAATTTTCCTCTTCAGAAGATTCAATATGCGTTCATTATACCTGCGCGGAGCGTAAATTTCAAGCAAAAAATGAAACTTTGGCACGCTCGATGTGCAAAATCTTTCACGCATTAGTGAAATTATGATACAAATCGCCACATCTTGCGCCTTTTGGGCAGATTTTCCCTCATCGGGTACAAGATACCTTTTCCATACAGAAAAAGGTCCGGTCTGTGCAGTTTTTGCACAGACCGGACTCGGGGTTGTATGCACTTATTCGTCCTTGTCGGAAGCCGGATCGGGCTGCACGAGCACACGCTCGACGCGGCGGCCGTCCATGGCCAGGACTGTGACGGTGAGATTTTCGTACCGGAAGCTGTCGCCCGGCTTCGGGAACGTGCCGAAGCGCTCGAGCGTCCAGCCGCCGACGGTGGCGCTGTCGGCATCGTCCAGGGCGTCCTCATTCCAGCCGAGCAGCTCAAGAAAGTCCGAGATCGTCATGTCGCCGTCGAGCTCATACCCGCCGTCGGAGCGTGCAACGACCTCGCGCTCGACCTCGTCGGTCTCATCCCAGATGTCGCCGACGAGCTCCTCGAGCACGTCCTCCATCGTGATGACGCCGAGCGTGCCGCCGTATTCGTCCGTGACGACGGCGAGGTGCTTCTGCTCGCGGCGGAGCTTTGCCAGCACGTCGGGCAGGCGCGTGGTCTTGTAGACAAAGCACGGCGGGATGAGCTGCGCGCGCAGATCCTCCGGCCGGCCGTCCATCATGGCCTTGAAAAAGCGGTTGAGGTACAAAAATCCGATGATATTGTCCACACTGTCGGAGTAGACCGGCAGGCGGGAATACGTCGATTCGTCGATGACGCGCAGGATCTCGTCCCAGTCGTCGTCGATGTCGATGGCGACCATGTCGACGCGGGCGGTCATGGCCTCGCTCGCGCTGATGTCGGAAAAGTCGAGCGCGGAGCGCAGCAGCTCGCTGCGGTCCTCGTCGAGCACGTCCTCGTCCTCGGCAGTCTCGATGATCGACTGCAGCTCCTGCGAGGCAGCCTCCTCCGGGTCGCCGTCACCGGTGTCGCCGCGCAGCGGGCGCGTGATCAGGTGCACGAGACCGACCACGAGCCAGATCACGGGATAGAGCACGATCGACAGCGCGCGGATGACATAGGCATTGCGCAGGGCGATGCCGTTGGCGTTTTGCTTGGCGACGATCTTCGGCATCGTCTCGCCGAAGATGATGACCAGCAGCGTCAGCACGACCGTGGACACCCACGTCCACTGTTCGCCCGCGAGCAGGATCACGATCACGGAACCGAGCGACGACGAGGCGATGTTGACCAGATTGTTGCCGATGAGAATGGCACTCAGGGCACGGTCATAGTGGTCGAGGATGCCGACGGCTGCCCTGGCACGGCGGCTGCCGTCCTCAGCGGCGTTTTCCAGCCGCAGACGGTTGGCCGACGAATAGGACATCTCCGACGCGGAGAAGAACGCGGACAGCGCGATCAGCACGACGAGCGCAACAAAATACCACACGATGCTCATGCCGGCTCGCCCCCTTTCTCCGGGGCGGCCTCAGCGGCCGCAGCCTCGTCCGGTTCCTCCGGCAGCAGGCGCACGATGAGCTTGACGATGCGCTTCTGGCGCATATCGGAGATGCGCACGTCGAGCCTGTGATAGCGGAAGCCCTCCCGCTCGCGCGGGATGTAGGAAAACTGCTCGTATGTCCACTCGCCGAGCAGCTTGTAGCACAGCTCCTCGTCGTCCTCTGGGTCGGTGTAGTCGAGGCGGTCGAACACCTCGCCGACGGTCATCTCGGCATCGACCTCATAGCGGCCGCCGCCGAGCGGCACAAACGACTCCTCAACGACATCGTCCTCGTCCCAGATCTCGCCGACGAGCTCCTCAACGATGTCCTCCACGGTGACGATGCCGAGCGTGCCGCCGTAGTTATCGGTGACGATGGCGAGATTTGCCTTGCGGCGGCTGAGCTCGGGCAGCACCTCGGCGATGAGCGTGCTCTGGTGCACGAACACCGGCTCGTCGAGCAGCGGACGGATGTCCACGGCCTTGCCGCCGGCTTTGATGCAGGCCTTGATGTATTTGCGGATCTGCAGGATGCCGATGACATTGTCCACGCTGTCGGCGTACACGGGCAGGCGGCTGTGGCGCTGCTCGCGCACGTAGGCAAGGATCTCCTCCGGCGGGTCGTCCACATCCACGGCGGCGACATCGACACGCGCCGTGATGACGCTCTCGACCGGCACCTCGGCAAACGAGAGTGCCGAGCTCATGAGCTCGCCGCGCTCGGCGGTCAGCTCTCCGTCGTCGGTCATGTTCTCAATGATATCGGCCAGCTCATCCTCCGTCACGGTCACGGCGGGCTCGCCGCGGATACAGCGGGCGGCGGCGTTGCCGATGGCGGTGAGCATCACGGACAGGGGATGAAAGAGCACCATGAAAAACCGCAGCGAACGTGCCGTGGCCATGGCCAGACGCTCTGCGTATTTCTTGGCGATGCTTTTCGGCAGCATCTCCCCGGCGAAGAACACGACCACGGTCGTGACCAGCGTCGCGGCGGTGACCGCCCACATGCCCCACACCCGCTGCACGGCCACGGTCACGATCGTCGCGATCGTCAGGTGCAGGATGTTCGTGCCGATCAGCAGCGTCGTGATCGCCTGATCGAAGTGATCGAGCACATACAGCGCCTGACCGGCGCGGCGGTTGCCGTGGTCAGCGGCGGCTTTGAGCCGGATGCGGCTCGCGGATGAAAAGGCTGTCTCCATGATGGCGAAATAGGCCGCACCAAGGAGCAGCACGATGATAACAGGCAAAAGATTCCATAAATCCTGCTTAGGGCCAGCGTCCATTGCGGATCATCACACTCCTGAGTTGTCTCCCCGCCCGGTGCCTATCCGGGGCAGGAAATAAATTAGCGATTAGTATACCATATAATGCCCGCCGCGTCAACGCGTTTTCTCCTCCGTGACGGCGACGTTTCCCTGCCCCGCGAGGGATCGCAGCTCCTCGACGAGCGCAGGATGCACGCAGCAGCGCGCAGCGGCGCGACGGCCTGTGTCCTCAAAGACGAGCACGAGCTGCTCGTCGCCGGGGAACATTTGCAGGATCAGCTCGATGCGCCTGACGGCCGGGTGCTCCTTATCCGGCAGCCGCACCCAGAGCCGGTGCCGCGGCGACGCCTCGGGCCGGGGCGGCGGGTCGCGGCGCGGCGGCGTGCGCAGTGTCTCAAGTCCCTGCTCGCTGAGCGGAAGGACCTGATCCGCCACGAGCTGAGGGTCGGATTCGTCGCGCGTCGAGATGCGCCCCGAAACGAACAGCGCGGGCGTCTCCTGCGCGAGCAGGTCGCGGCAGGCATCGAGCGCAGGTGAAAAGACGATGACCTCCATGCTGCCGCTGTCGTCCTCGAGCTGGAGGTAGGCCATGCGCGTGTTTTTGCGCGTGGCACGCTCGCGGCTGGCGGTACAGATGCCGGCGATGACCACACGCTGCCCGTCGCGGTAGCGGTGCGGGGCGGCATCCGGCGCGTGAAAGCTCGCCAGAATGTCGCCCATGGGCGCGGCCTTCGCCTGCTGCGCAAGGGCGCGGTACGCATCCATCGGGTGGCCGGTGAGATAGAGACCGGTGGTCTCGCGCTCCATGGCCATGAGCTCGGCGCGGGTGAACTCCTCCACGTCCGGCAGCACGAGCTGTGTCGTGTCGGTGGGCTCTCCCCCGTCATCCGGCGTGCTGAAGAGGTTCATCTGGCCGGTGAGGTTCATGCGGCTCTCGCTCGCGGCGCCGCCCAGCACGCGGTCGACCGACTGCATGAGCGCCTTGCGCTTATAGCCCATGCGGTCAAAGCAGCCGGCGCGGATGAGGCTTTCGGCGGCGCGGCGGTTGAGATCGTGCCCGTTCATGCGGCGGCAGAATTCGTCAAACGCCGTGAACGGCCCGCCGATCTCCCGCTCGCGCATGAGCGCCTGAATGAGTCCGCGCCCCACGCCCTTAATGGCCACGAGGCCAAAGCGCAGGTCGCCGTTTTCCACGGTGAAGTCGGCGTCGGACGCGTTGATGTCCGGCGGCAGCAGGCGGATGCCCAGCTCGCGGCACTCGGCGATGTACTCCGTGACCTTCGGCGTGTTGTCGAGCACGGAGGTCAGCAGCGCCGCCATGTATTCGTGCGGGTAGTTGCGCTTCATATACGCCGTGCGGTAGGACACGATGGCATAGGACACCGCGTGCGCCTTGTTGAAGGCATAGCTTGCAAAGGCAAGGATCTCGTCATAGATCGCGTTGGCGGTCTGCTCGGGCACGCCGTTGGCCACCGCGCCGGGAATGCTCCGCGCCGGGTCGCCGTGCACGAAGGCAGCGCGCTCGGCCGTGATGACGGCCTCTTTTTTCTTCGACATGGCGCGGCGGATCATGTCCGCCTGACCGAGCGAGAACCCGGCCAGCTGCCGGAAGATCTCGATGACCTGCTCCTGATAGACGATGCAGCCGTAGGTCACGGCGA
>OIWP01004046.1_pt1 | contig 11010 bp, 5 predicted proteins | sample 1587661 | NCBI WGS metagenome assembly OIWP01 (sample SAMEA3888899, study PRJEB22519) | human gut metagenome | biome: human gut; feature: human-associated habitat; material: faeces | place: Denmark | collected 2010 | reverse complement strand
CATCAGTTATTATTGAAAAGCAAAGAAAACCTTGAATGGAATATTAACAAAATTATTCCTTTACTGATTTATTCAGGATTATTTACAGAAAAAGAATTGGCAAAGGATGCGCGATATTCACAATCGCCTGAATATTGAGATGTGGGCGAACTGCGAAACCTTTACTTGGGAAGAGGGAACCAATGACCGCCAATCTGCTTTGATTCCGGCTGCTTATTCCCGTTTGCTGTCACAGCAGGTAGCGGCTTCGGTTGCTGGTGTCGACAAAATAATTTCGTTTATGTTCGGTGGAATTATCGAAGACCCAAAGTCTGCTTATCAATTGGGACAACCTGTGTGGTCTAATAATTTATACAACAATTATATGGCTTGGAAAGAAGGTGACAGTTTTTGGAAATTATTTGAAGCTGCTTTGCTTGACAAGTTGGTCAATTCAGCCAAATCGGAAATGATTGGTAAAGTTGATATGAAGGCACTGGCAGATGGTCGGGTAGCCGAAGAGGATAGTGGAGACAGCCGTTGGGTAAGGTTTGAAAAAGGTCATCATGAGGTAGTGATTGATTTGCAAAAGAATACTTCGCTTCAAAAGGTGCTGGTACGTACTTTGAACTATAATCAGGAAAAGATAGGTGCTCCTTTGAAGGTTTATGTTTACACTTCTCAAGATGGCCAGACTTATAATCTGGCTTCAATAAAGGATACTCCGTATTTTCCTAACAACAAGCATGATGCTTGGATTGACGCAGTCTTGATTGATAATTTAAAAGAAAAGACACGTTATGTGAAAGTTGCTTTTGACGCTTTGGAAAATGTGTATATGGATGAGATTTTTGTAAATCCAAGTATTCGTTAACCGGGTAATATAATGAAGGAATAATAGGGTCATCCGGAAAATATGAAATATAGTTTGAGATGAATTGATATTATATGGGAATGAAGCCGCCCGGATATGGAAGATGCAGCCATCTTAAACAGATATGTCTAAGTAGAAAAAGTATGATTTCAGGCTAATAGAAACGTCAATTATCGCATTTCATTAATATAATAAAGTGCGATATAAAAAACAATACAATGAAAAAAATCTTAATTTATTAATCCAAAAATGAATCTATGAAAAGATTACACAAAACTATGAATCGAATTGTCGGAGTGCTTTTAATGGCACTTATGATGGTTCCAAGTGGTTTGAAAGCTGAGACGGCAGAAATGCTTCAAACTTCTAAAATTACGGGTGTAGTAATTGACGATTTCGGCGAGCCGATAATCGGTGCTACTGTTCGTGTGAAGAATGCACAGAATGGCGCTGTAACAGATGTTAATGGACGTTACTCTGTAAATGCTACTAAAAATGCGACATTGGTTTTTTCTTTTATTGGCTATAGAACACAAGAGGTAGCTGTTAAGGGTAGGACTACTGTTAATGTAACTTTGAAAGAGGACAGCCAAATGTTGGAAGAAACAGTTGTTATTGGTTATGGTGCTGTTCCTAAAAGAGATTTAACGGGATCTTCTTTAAAGAGCGAAGATTTGCTGAAAACAAACCCTGTGAGTGTGAATCAAGGTTTGCAAGGCAAAATGGCAGGTGTAAATGTGTCCCAGTCTGACGGAGCCCCGGGTGCCGGTATAAATATCCAAATTCGTGGTGCCAATTCGTTTACTACCAGTACAGAGCCTTTGTATGTAGTCGACGGTATGCCGTATTCTATGGGTGAAGGACGTACAACGGATTATGGTATGAAACAGAGTAATAATCCATTGAGTACCATTAGTCCACAAGATATATTATCTATTGAAGTTTTAAAAGATGCTTCTGCTACCGCTATTTATGGTTCTCGTGCTGCCAATGGTGTTGTGCTTATTACTACTAAATCCGGTGCTGAGGGAAAGGCAAAAGTTCAGCTTTCTGCTAACCTTAGCATCTCTAATCCGGTAAAACGTATTGATGTGCTCGATGCTTGTGATTACGCTTTGTACCGTAATGAACGTATCACGAATGGTCTCTTGTATGACGGTTACTCTGAGGCAGACAGCCAATTGGAATATCCTTTGGTGGGATATTGGGCTCCGGTGAAAGCTCCGGATCCTATTACAGGAGAAATGGTTGTAGTAGGTCAGGAGTATAAGCCAAGTCCATGGGATTACCGGAAGGGTTTTGTCGAAAAAGAAGGAGGACCGGTACGTTATGGAACAAATTGGCAGGATGAAATTTTTCAGACAGCAATAAGCCAAGATTATAATGTTACAGTATCGGGTGGTGATAAGAAAGGTAACTATATGTATTCCGGTGGTTATACTGACCAGCAGGGTGTGATTGTTAATTCTTATTATAGACGTTATACAGCGAGAGCTAACAACAGCCGTAAAATCAATGATTTTTTAGAGTTAGGTACTAACATCAGTTTTGCAACTTCCGATAATCGTTTGGCACGTACCAATAGTGAAACGTATGGTGTAATTCCTGCAGCTATTTCGTTTAATCCTACTCGTCCGGTATTCGATCCCAATAAAGACTCTGGCTTTTCGGAAGATTTCTCTACCGGTTTGGCTAATCCTTATTTGACTGTACATACGGAGAAGAATATCCAAGAGACGTTGAATGTATTTATCTCAAGCTTTGGTGAATTGAAGTTTACCGACTGGTTGAAATTCCGTCAGAATTTTGGTTACGGTTATAGCTATTATGAACGTAATACCTATAATAACCGTTGGACCGGTGCGGGTATAGCTCCTACAAATGGTTATGCAACGAAGTCAGATGATGCTTATGAAAGCATTTCGACAGAGTCTTTGTTGACTTTCAACAAGAAGTTTGGAGTTCATGGCATTAATGCTGTGCTTGGTATGACTTATGAAAACAGCATGTGGCATAGTAAGTGGATGGCTGCATCTAATTTCCCGAACGATATGACTGAAGACAACGTCATTGAAGCAGGAACTAAGGACCGTCGTATGGAAAGTAGTCGTGGAAAGTCTCAGCTGATGTCCTATCTGTTCAGAGCCAATTATAATTTGCTGGACCGTTATTTATTCACTTTTTCTATGCGTCGTGACGGTTCCAGTAAATTGTCAGAGTTAAATCGTTGGAATAACTTCTATTCGGGAGCCGTTGCTTGGCGTTTGTCTGATGAGTCTTTTGTAAAGCAGCTGAATTTCTTCGATGACTTGAAATTGCGTGTCAGTGCCGGACAGACCGGAGGTCAGGGGGTCAGTGCCTATGCTACCCGTTCCCGTTTTGTTGTTTCTAACTACGGTATGGGTGGTTCATTGCAGAGTGGTATGGCAGAATCCCGCTGGGGAGGACCTGCAGCAGCTCTTCTGAAATGGGAGACAACCAATCAGTTTGACATAGGTTTGGACATTGCTTTCTTGAATAACCGTGTTAATTTGACAGTAGATGCCTATTATAAGAAGACAAAAGACCTATTGTTGGATAAGCTTATTCCTATGAGTTCCGGTTTTAGCCGTATTCAGGCAAACTATGGTAATGTAACAAATAAAGGGTTGGAAATTTCCGGTCATTTCATTCCTGTAAAGGCACGTAATTTCTTGTGGTCTATAGATGCCAATATTTCATTCAACCGTAATAAGGTGGGTGGTTTGGATGCCGACCAATATTCTGATGTGGCTTGGGGTATTGAGAACATGTTCTTGGTACGTAATGGTGAGCCTATCGGTACTCTATATGGGTATGTGGAAGATGGCTTTTATGACAATGAGGCCGAAGTCCGTGCAGATCCGTTGTATAGAAATGAGACGGACTCTAAGGTTAAAAGCATGGTAGGTGAAGTGAAATACAAGAATCTTGATGACGATCCTGTAATTGATAATCGAGACCGTCAGATTATAGGTAATACCAACCCGGATTACCAATATGGTATAACCAATACATTGGAATGGAAGAACTGGACATTCAGTTTCTTCTTGCAGGGTACACAAGGTAATGACGTGTTGAATGTCAATCTTAAGAAATTTGATATGGCCAGCGTGGATAATATGCCTTATTTTATTTATAACAATCGTTGGACTGCCGAAAATAGGGCAAATGCCAAATGGCCGCGTGCCAATAGAACCAGTACACGTTCTATGAGGGCATCTGACCGTTACATTGAGGATGGATCTTACTTGCGTTGCAAGAATGTCAGCTTGAGCTACCGTTTCCGCCATCCGATGAAGTTTGTGGAGAGTATTAATTTGGTTGCCAGCGTTTCCAATCTATTTACAATTTCCGGTTATAGTTGGATGGACCCTGATGTGAATTCATTTGGTAGTGACCCTAAACGCAGAGGTGTGGATATGGCTTCTTATCCAAGTGCCCGTACATTTAATTTTGGTGTTCAAATTGGATTTTAAATAATGATGACTATGAAATTTAAGAATATATTAATGGCATTGGGCTTAGGCTCCATGTTGATGACTTCTTGTACGTTGGATGAAGAAGTATATACATTTATTTCAGGTGAAGACTTGTCTGCTGATGGTGAGTATGAACTGTTGGTAAATGGCGCTTACCAACCGTTGGCCTGGATGTTTGAATGGGGTAGTTATGATTCTGCTACTAATTATGATAATGACTATCAGACAGGGCCGGGTTGGGCTTTTAAAGAAACCGGTACCGGTAACTTTTATAACAATGGTAGTATAAATAATGTGTTTGCATATTATTCAACCGCCATTCATCGTGCCAATTACCACTATTATCTGATTGACAAGATGACCAATGTACCTGAGAAAGCCAAGAATAATGCGTTGGGTGAACTTCGTTTTCTCAAGGCATGGTCGGAGTTTGAATTAGTACGTCGTTTTGGTGGTATTCCTTTGTTTAAAACTTCTATTGGTGAAGGTAACAGCAGTTACCAGCCCAGAGCTTCCGTCAAGGAAGTGTATGAGGACATTATAGCCAATTTAAAGGAGGCTGAAACGTTGCTGATGCCTCGTACAGACTCGGATTATAAGAAAGGGCATGTATTTCGTGCGTCAGCCAAGTCGCTGTTGGCTTTAGTCTATGCTACGATTGGTTCTGCTTCGATGGAGAGTGGCAAAGTCATGGTAAAGGGTGGTCCCGGCAAGGTTACGAATCCGGATGGAACAGAATCGGCATTGATGCCTCAGGAAATCTGGCATAACAAGATTCGTCTTCCGGGATATGAAGAGTTCAATTCTCAGGAGTATTACAAACTGGCCAAAGAGAAAGCAGCCGAAGTGATTGCAGAAGGAGAGTGTGTGTTGGCTTCTAGTCAGAAAGAATTATGGAAAATCGACAATAAGAACGGGCCGGAATTCCTGTTTACATTACAGACTTATCCCGAAGGGGATAATCTTGCCGGAAACTATATCAGCGAATCGTATTACGGCTATTGGAAAGAGGATAGAACTCTGGGTTCTGGTTATTATACTTATCGCGATCACTGGCTACAGATGTTCGATGATTGGAAAGATGAACGTATTACATGGGGCATTCTGCACCGTTACCCCGATTCTTATAACGAAGAACTGGGCATTTATACCTGGCGTTACTACCCGTTGCGTGACAGTGTATACGTGAACCGTGAAGAGGCTCCGTATGCCGACCAGGGTATTGGAGCTTATCAGAAGACCGACCAGCCTACGTATGGTGCTTATTACGGTTCTCGTTTTACTAAGTTTACGGCAGTGACGGGTGAAATTGACGGTAATCGTAAAGACTTTAACTGGCCTTTTATGCGTTACGCAGAAGTGCTGTTACTGTATGCGGAAGCTGATAATGAATTGAATGGACCTACCCAAGATGCATTCTCTAAGATTGAATTGTTGAATAAGCGTAACAATAGTACGCTGGTAAGCAAGCGTCATGAGAAGATTCCGTTTACGAAAGAAACTTTCCGTTCGTTTATCTTGGAAGAGCGTGCTAAAGAGTTTGCAGTTGAGGGGAATCGTCGTACCGATTTGATTCGTTGGGGTATTTATTTATCGGTAATGAATGCTATCGGTATGGATGAAAACGGTAATTTGAAGAGACGTGAGGAGAAGCATTGGCTGATGCCCCTTCCGCCCGATGAAATTAACGGTAACCCTTATATTGAGAAAAATAATCCCGGATGGTAATCCTATTTATTAACTATATGATGAAAAATACAATGAAAAAGATATTGAGTTTTAGGAAGATGTATCTCGTCGGTGCTCTTCTTATGGGAATTTCTTGGACATCTTGCTCTGACGATAACGGAGTTGCACTTCCTATTGAACTGACCAATGTGACCACCATTGCTGATATGAATACCACCATTGAGGAAGCTGCTTTGGGGGATTTTATAGCTGTTCATGGAACCGGTTTGGATGTTCATAATATCGATTCTATTTTGATTGATGACATTAAGCTGGATATGCAAGAGGTATATACAGAAGATGATATTCTGTTTATAAAGATACCGGTAAAGCTGGCAACCAAGAAAACCGATAAAATAAGTATTTATAATACGGCCGGTTGTTTTGAAATTCCTTTTAAAACGGTAGCGCCCAATTTAAAGCTTTCCCGCATGTTCAATGAATATACGGCACCGGGTGATACGATTATGATTTATGGAGATTTCTTCAACCTCTATGAAATAGATTCGCTCAATGCTGTTGTCGATTTCAATGGAAAGGTATCTCCGGTCATTAAATCGGCTAATAATTATCTGACTGCTAAAGTACCGGTTGATGTAGATAAGAACATAAAAATTAAAGTGAAAGGGGTGAAGTATAATGTTGAGGCGGTATGCCCCGGACGTTACTACGATTGTGATTTTATGATTATGGACTTTGACGAATATTTGCCCAGTTCTATGACAAATGTGGTGACTGATGAGAAAGATCCACAACGGTTGAGCGGTAACTTCTTGAGAATAGATGATAAATCTGAATATAGCTCTTGGTGGTATATTGCAGAAAGAGGCGATATACCTTATACTGATGATATGTTAGGACTTGAATCATGTAAGAATTATGTGGTGAAATGTGAATTCCGCACATCCAATCAATTCATCAAGGACAGAATAAGGTTCTGTAATTATCTTTATTGGGCTGCTCCCACATGCGATTGGGTTGCTACAGACTTTAATATACAGAACTTCAACCGTTGGGAGACAATTACGTTGCCGTTTAATGTATATTTGTCAGAGGATTATCCGGACTACCATCCAGGTTCGTACACAAGCTTCAATATGCGTTTGGAGATAGATCCTGAGATAGCCCGTAATTTTGCATTCGATAATATTCGTATTTGTAGAAAAGGCGATTGATTGATGTGGTAATTGATCATTACGGATAATGGCCGCTTTTGGGGATTCGCGAATTGTGTTCCGAAGTGAACCCTATTCAGTCGTATACTGATTATAGCCCCTCTCAGAGTGTGCCCTAGAGGGGCTTTTTAAAAATATCGTATGTTGGTAGGGATTATTTACAATAAATTGGATTTTGCAGGTGAGTATAATCTCACTTGATTTTACAAAAAACACAAAGAAATGAAAATTAAAAAATGTGCAGCACTTATGGCTGCAATGTTGATGGGGGCTTGGAGCTTGCAGTCTTGCGACAACGAGCCTACTAAAGAAGTGTGGCTGGATGAATTCGGTCAAGATTCCTGTTATGTTCAGGACTGGGGAATGCTTGAAGTCAACCGTTCCGTAGTACATACCCCGCTTACAGTGAATGGAGTTGTTTATGAACGTGGACTTGGTGCCCATTCCATCAGCCGCCTGCTGTACGATTTGGATGGAAAGGCCGTTTCTATCTCCGGTTTGGCAGGAGCTGATGACAAGAACTTGTTTGCAGGCAAACTTCAGTTCAAGATTCTCGGTGACAAGAAGGAACTCTGGAAGAGTGGAGTGATGCAGAAAGGAGACCCTGTAAAAGAGTTTAATGTAAACCTGAAAGGGGTGGACAAAGTGCTGCTATTGGTAGAAGAATGTGGTGACGGCATTATGTACGACCATGCCGACTGGCTCAATGTGAAGATAACGACTCGTGGCGATGTGAAACCTGTTCCTGCGTGGGCAAAACCGGTGGCAAAGGAGAAGTATATCCTTACGCCTCCTGCTCCCGAAAGTCCGGTCATCAACAATCCGCTGGTCTATGGCGCACGTCCGGGTAATCCGTTCCTATGGTCCGTGATGGCTACCGGCAACCGCCCCATGAAGTTTGAGGCCGAAGGGCTTCCGGCTGGTGTGAAATTGGATGCTGTTACCGGTCGCATTACGGGTAAAGCCACAGTAGAGGGAGAGTATAAGGTAACGCTCAAAGCCACCAATGACAAAGGTACGGCCCAGAAAGAGGTAACTATTAAAATAGGGGATGCCATAGCCTTGACTCCTTCTATGGGATGGAACAGTTGGAACTGTTGGGGGCTTTCTGTGAACGACGAGAAAGTGCGTGACGCAGCCCGCATGATGAACGAAAAACTGCATGCCTACGGATGGGAATACGTGAATATAGATGATGGTTGGGAAGCTGCGGCGCGTACCAAGCAGGGCGAGATACTTTCAAACGATAAATTCCCCGATTTCAAGGCATTGACAGACTATATTCATGGATTGGGCTTGAAGTTCGGTATTTATTCCTCACCGGGACATATCACTTGTGGCGGACATGTGGGCAGCTACCAGCACGAAGAAATTGATGCCAAGACATGGGAACGCTGGGGAGTGGATTATTTGAAATATGATTATTGCGGATATTTGGAGATAGAAAAAGATTCGGAGGAGAAGACTATTCAGGAACCCTATATCGTGATGCGCAAGGCATTGGATAAGGTGAACCGTGACATTGTTTACTGTGTGGGTTATGGCGCTCCCAATGTGTGGAACTGGGCACCGGAAGCAGGAGGAAACCAATGGCGCACTACTCGCGACATCACGGACGAATGGAATGTTGTGACAGCTATAGGTACTTTCCAGGATGTTTGTGCGGATGCTACGGCTCCGGGCAGAAACAATGACCCCGACATGCTGGTTGTTGGCAAGCTTGGTCAAGGCTGGGGAAGCAAAGTGCACGATTCATATCTTACGGCAGACGAACAGTACTCTCATATTTCTTTGTGGTGCCTTCTTTCTTCTCCTTTACTCATAGGTTGCGACATGGCAAATATGGACGATTTTACGCTGAATCTGCTGACCAACAACGAAGTGATAGCAGTCAGCCAAGACCCCATGGTGGCTCCCGCCAAGAAGATGATGGTAGAGAACGGCCAAGTATGGAGTAAAAAACTGTACGACGGTTCTTATGCGGTGGGCTTCTTCCATGTAGACCCTTATTTCATTCTTTGGGATCAGGAGGATGCTGAAGCTATGCAGATGAGAGAGTATGCTTTTGATTTTGATTTGAAACAGCTTGGCATTGAAGGAAAAGCAATGGTTCGTGACTTGTGGCGACAGAAAGACTTGGGAGAGGTGAACGGCATCTTCCGGACGGAAGTTCCCTATCACGGTGTCACCTTCGTGAAGATTACTCCTGCAAAATAGCAAACTATAAAATAGAGAGACGAATGAAAAAGTTAATTTTATCTTTGGTTTTTTTATCGGCTTTCACACTTCGGGGCTCTGCACAGTTGCAGGGCCTGGAAGTAGTGAAGGTACCGGAAGCACAGCAGCCTTATTCGGGCGAATATATTTATATCCCCGATGTGGAAGGATATAAAACTCTGAAGTGTGATTTTCATACCCACACCATCTTCTCCGATGGAGATATAAAACCTGAAAATCGGGTGTGGGAAGCTGCTATTCGCGGGCTGGATGTGATAGCCATTACCGACCATATAGAATATCGCCCCAATAAAGACTATATCAAGGCCGACCATAACGAATCTTACAAAAGGGCAAAGACTGTAGAGAAAGCTTCCAATCTGATAGTAATTCAGGGAGCCGAGATAACCCGTTCCAAGCCGATAGGGCACATCAATGCTCTCTTCTTGACGGATGCCAATGCGCTGGACGTGGAAGATCCTCTGAGAGCTGTTGACAACGCTTTGGAGCAAGGGGCCTTCATTATGTGGAATCATCCGGGGTGGCCTAACGACACAAGCACTTTATATAATGTCCATAAAGATTTGATTAAGCAAAAAAAGATACATGGAATAGAGGTGGTGAACGGCTTTGAGTACTATCCGAAAGCTTTTAATTACTGTAAGGAATACGGCCTGACATATATGGGAAATACCGATATACATGGCGTTTATAAGCAAACGTATCGTACGGACAAACAAAGTGGACCGATGACGATTGTATTTGCCAAAGAACGTTCTCAGGAAGGAGTGAAAGAATCTCTCCTTGCCGGGCGTTCGGTAGTGAAGTTCGGGGATATACTGATAGGCTCTGAGAAGAACCTGCTATCTCTGGTCAAGGCGTGCCTCTCTTATGAAGTGAAGGAGGTGAAAGGCAATCAGGCTCTGGTGAAAGTGACGAACAAGTCGACATTGAACTTTGAAATTCTACTGGACAACAAGGCTGGTACTATCCTTGGCAATGCTACAGTAGAGATTAAGGTAAGGCTGGATGATAAAGTAAAGTTTACTACTACACACATCACGGATGATAGCCGGTTGGTGATTGATATAGCATCATTGCGATAGTGGTTTTATAAGACCGATAATCTGATATTTAAGGAACCATTGATTTTGTGTTTTATAATAACTGAAGTTTCTCAAATTTTTCAGATTGTTGATGAACTGTTGTATCTTAATGCTCTCTCTCGGAGGAAGAGCGTTGAGATTGTTTTGAAAGCGCAAAGGTAACTTGCGAAACTTGAAATATTTAATTATTCCTTGAAAAACAATTGTATTATGAAAAACAGATTTTTATGTTTATTATTTGTAGTTTGCACTGTCATTTCTGCCCGTGCAAACAGTACCGATTCTTTGGCTTTGACTCCTCCTATGGGGTGGAATAGTTGGAATTGCTTCAGTTGTAACATTAATGAAAAACAGATTCGTGAGATTGCAGACTTGATGGTGTCTACCGGCATGAAGGATGCAGGATATGAGTATCTCAATATAGATGATTG
>OIWP01004027.1_pt1 | contig 11059 bp, 9 predicted proteins | sample 1587661 | NCBI WGS metagenome assembly OIWP01 (sample SAMEA3888899, study PRJEB22519) | human gut metagenome | biome: human gut; feature: human-associated habitat; material: faeces | place: Denmark | collected 2010 | reverse complement strand
CAGCACAGCTTCTCGGTTTCGACGGTCCGACCAGAAACAGCATGGACTCTGTATCAGACAGAGACTATGTGATTGAGCTTCTGTCCGCATTCTCCACAATTATGATGCATATGAGCCGTTTCTGCGAAGAGATCATCATGTGGAACTCCAATGAATACCGCTTTGTAGAGATTGACGACGCCTACAGCACAGGCAGCAGTATCATGCCTCAGAAAAAGAACCCGGATATCGCAGAACTTGTAAGAGGAAAAACAGGACGTGTATACGGAGCATTAACATCTATCCTTACAACCATGAAAGGAATCCCTCTTGCATACAACAAAGATATGCAGGAAGACAAAGAACTTACATTTGATGCCATTGACACTGTAAAAGGATGTCTTGCCCTCTTCACAGGCATGATCTCCACTATGCAGTTCAACAAACAGAATATGGAAGCAAGTGCAAAGAATGGCTTTACAAACGCTACAGATGCAGCCGATTATCTGGTAAATCATGGAGTACCTTTCCGCGATGCACACGGCATTGTAGGCCGTCTGGTGCTTACCTGTATTGATAAAGGGATTTCTCTGGATGAACTTCCTCTTGAAGAATATAAAGCCATCAGCCCGGTATTCGAGAATGATATTTACGAAGCGATCAGTATGAAAACCTGTGTAGAAAAACGTATGACCATCGGTGCGCCGGGACCTGACGTGATGGAGAAAGTGATCGCTGAGAACAAAAAATATCTGGAAGAAAATTAAAAAAATGCTTGCAATTTATTTTGGTTTGTTATAGTATGTACAAGAAAGACAGATGTACGCAATATAAGGACACCTGGATAAAAATGTCCGCGAAAGGGTAGAGACGCGGGCAGAAGATAAAGAGGAGAAAGATATTATGAGTGAAAAGCTTAGAGTCGGTATTTTAGGTGCTACAGGTATGGTAGGTCAGAGATTTATCTCTCTGCTTGAGAATCATCCATGGTTTGAAGTTGTAACTGTAGCTGCAAGTCCGAGAAGTGCAGGAAAGACATACGAAGAGGCAGTTGGCGGAAGATGGAAAATGGATACTCCAATGCCGGAGGGTGTCAAGAATCTTGTTGTTATGAACGTGAACGAAGTAGAGAAGGTTGCTGCAACAGTTGATTTCGTATTCTCTGCTGTAGATATGTCAAAAGAAGAGATCAAGAAGATCGAGGAAGAATATGCTAAGACAGAGACACCGGTTGTTTCCAACAACAGTGCTCACAGATGGACACCGGATGTACCGATGGTAGTGCCGGAAATCAATCCGGAACACTTCGATGTAATCGAATCCCAGAAGAAACGTCTTGGAACAACACGCGGATTTATCGCTGTTAAACCAAACTGCTCTATCCAGAGTTATGCTCCTGTATTAACTGCATGGAAAGAGTTCGAGCCATATGAAGTAGTTGCTACTACATATCAGGCAATCTCCGGAGCAGGTAAGACATTTAAGGACTGGCCGGAAATGGTTGGAAACATCATCCCATACATCGGCGGCGAGGAAGAGAAGAGCGAGAAAGAGCCATTAAGAATCTGGGGTAAAGTAGAAGACGGTGTGATCAAACCTGCTACAGAACCGGTTATCACATGCCAGTGTATCCGTGTACCGGTACTGAACGGACATACAGCAGCTGTATTCGTTAAATTCCGTAAGAACCCTACTAAAGAGCAGCTTATCAAAGCATTAGTAGAGTTCAAGGGACTTCCACAGGAATTAGAACTTCCAAGTGCTCCGAAGCAGTTCATCCAGTATCTGGAAGAGGACAACCGTCCACAGGTTACAGAGGATGTAAACTTCGAACATGGCATGGGCGTATCTGTAGGACGTCTTCGTGAAGACACCGTATATGACTGGAAATTCGTAGGACTTTCCCACAATACAGTCAGAGGTGCAGCAGGCGGAGCAGTTCTCTGTGCTGAAACCTTAAAAGCAAAAGGATATATCCAGGCGAAATAATTTATAGAAAATAATAAAAGAGGTGCCGGTAACGGTGCCTCTTTTTATGAGGACACGACGGATTATGAAAGAAAAAGTTCTGACAACAGTGGTGACTTTTGAAACTACCACTCAGGCAATTGCCATGGAAAGGGAATGTAAGAAAAACAAATTTACAGGCAGACTGATTCCTGTGCCAAGAGAAATATCAGCTTCCTGCGGCCTTGCGTGGAAATGCGGGGAACAGAACGAAGAAGAAACAGCTTCCTATATGAAGGAACAGGATCTGGAATATGAAAAGATTTATAGGATTCTTGCATAAAATGGAAAGATTTATAGGAATACCTGATATATGGTAAACGGTTCACATTTTGACGGATATGTGAAAACATGATACAATGATAGCACTGAATCTCTTGTTATAGAAGATATGTAACTATTCGGCAGTCTGTCGGCTGTGAAAGTACGTTACTGTTCACTCCGTTTACAGTAACGAAAGTATTGAACAGTTACGAGGAGATTCTGAATATGGAGATCAATTGGGGTGAACTGACTTATGGGAAATGAAATGAAAAAAAGCGAAGTGCGTCTTACACAGCTTGCCAGTGCAGCCGGATGCGGTGCTAAGATTGGCCCGAAAGTTCTGGCGCAGGTAGTAGGCAAACTTCCGAAATTTACAGATCCGATGCTTCTGGTAGGTCCGGAGACATCAGACGATGCAGCAGTATACAAGATTAATGATGAACTGGCAATGATCCATACAGTAGACTTTTTTCCGCCAGTAGTGGATGATCCGTATATGTACGGGCAGATCGCGGCAGCCAATGCACTGAGTGATGTCTATGCAATGGGCGGTGTTCCGAAACTGGCATTAAATGTGGTAGCATTTCCAAACTGCCTTGGTCCGGAAGTACTGGAGCAGATTCTGCGCGGCGGTGCAGATAAGGTCATGGAAGCCGGAGCAGTCCTTGCAGGCGGGCATACTATCAATGATAAAGAACCGAAATACGGACTCTGTGTAACTGGTTATGTGCATCCGGACAAAATGTGGAAAAATTACGGCGCAGAAGCAGGAGACATCCTTATTCTTACCAAACCGCTGGGCTGTGGAATTCTTAACACTGCCATTAAGGCAGAAATGGCGTCTCAGGAAGAAATTGAGAGAGTTCAGAAAATCATGGCGAAGCTGAACAAATATGCAGCAGAGATTGCATCTAAATACACGATCCACAGCTGCACCGACGTAACAGGATTCAGTCTTGCAGGTCACAGTCTGGAAATGGCAAAAGGCAGCCGGAAAACCCTGGTGATCCAGTCTGAGAAACTTCCGATCATTGAGGGTGTTGAAGAGTATGCACAGATGGGGCTGATTCCTGAAGGTGCATACAGAAATCGTGACTTCGCAGGCGATGAAGTACGAAGTGAGATTAAGGAACTCTGGATGGAGGATCTGGTATTTGATCCGCAGACATCCGGCGGACTTCTGCTTGCAGTACCGGCAGAAGAAGCCGATGCCCTTGCAGAAGAGCTTGCAGGTATGGATATCTTCGGCGGTGTTATCGGATATGTAACAGAATTGCAGGATAAAGCAGTTGTATTTGAATAAAAAAATCAGCTTTACTTTCAGACATTTTCTCCTGCGTCAGCATGTCTGCAGATATCTTTCTTGTCCTTTGTATTCCGCCGAACTGTCTTGAATGCATTAGTTTATGGAATTGCTATAAAAATCTTCGAATATAATGGAACATAATTACAAATCGTTACTGTTCACTTTGTTCACAGTAACGTAGCCAAAATTCATTCCAGATTGCCTGCGGCAATGGAATTTTGGCTTGTATGTCTCGGGATTTTGGCATATTCATGCCAAAACACCTCGCGGATAGTGGTGTGTGAACAGTAACTACAAATCTGAAGAATATTCTTGAATTGTTTGACGATTTCGGTTGTGAAACAGATATTCAGGTGATATAATGTTCTCAATAAAATACATTGCGGAGGTGTAGTTATGAATTACGAAGATGTACAGAAAGTGTCAAACGCGGCGAAAGCCAAGAGTAACCTGGTGAATACCAACTTTTTCAAGTACTTTATACGTGCGGTCATGGCGGGATTTTTTATTGATGTGGCCATGATCTACAGTAATGTAGTTGGAAACGTATTCTCCAAGACCATGCCTGAATGGGGGAAATTTATGGGGGCATTAGTATTCTCCATTGCGGTGCTCCTGATCAGCTTTGTAGGCGGCGAGCTTTTTACAGGAAATAATATGGTAATGGCGTTCGGAGCCTATGATAAACAGGTAAGCTGGAAAGAGGCCGGTAAGGTATGGGGAGTAAGCTACCTTGGAAACTTTGTCGGATGTGCAATTTTAGCATTGCTGTTTGTATGGGCCGGAGCGTCCGGAACAGCAGATTATTTTGCAGGATTTATCGGAAACAAGCTGAGTGTTCCGCTCGGACAGATGTTTTTCAGAGCAGTACTCTGTAACTTCTTCGTCTGTCTTGGTGTGCTCTGTGGTATGAAATTAAAGAGTGATGCAGGAAGATTCCTGATGATCGTTATGTGTATCTCAGGATTCGTTGTAAGCGGATTTGAGCACTGCATCGCAAACATGGGAATCTTTGTTACCGCATACTGTCTGGTACCTGGATTATCCCTTGGAGCCATGGTAAAGAGCATGGTAGTAGTAACTTTAGGAAATATGGTGGGCGGTGCCCTGTTGCTGGCATGGCCGCTCAGAAAGATGAGTGCAGATAAATAATATGTCAAAAGCTTTATACATAGCCGAAAAGCCCAGTGTGGCACAGGAATTCGCAAAAGCTTTGAAAATCAACGGACAAAGACGGGATGGCTACCTGGAATCCCAGGACAGCGTGGTGACCTGGTGTGTGGGACACCTGGTCACCATGAGCTACCCGGAAAAATATGATATCAAATATAAAAGGTGGAGTTTAGATACCCTGCCTTTTTTGCCGCGCGAATTTAAATATGAAGTGATCCCCGGAGTGCAGAAGCAGTTTGAGATTGTCAAAGGACTGCTTAACCGTGAGGATGTGGACACCATTTACGTGTGTACCGACTCCGGACGCGAGGGAGAATACATCTACCGTCTGGTGGCACAGATGGCAGGTGTTCATGGAAAAAAAGAAAAGAGAGTCTGGATTGACTCTCAGACAGAAGAAGAGATCATGAGAGGAATCAGAGAGGCAAAGGATCTGTCAGCATATGACAATCTTTCTGCTTCAGCCTATCTTCGAGCAAAAGAAGACTATCTCATGGGAATTAATTTTTCCCGTGTACTGACACTGCGTTATGGAAACAGTGTGTCAAATTATTTAAATACGAAATATCAGGCCATTTCCGTAGGACGGGTTATGACCTGTGTACTTGGAATGGTAGTGCGAAGAGAGCGCGAGATCCGTGCATTTGTGAAAACTCCGTTTTACCGCGTACTCAGCAGCATTGCCCTTGAGGGAGAAAACTTTGAGGGAGAGTGGAGAGCTGTGGAAGGCAGCAGATATTTCCAGACTCCTTATCTGTATAAAGAGAACGGATTTAAAGAGAAAGCCTATGCTGAAAAACTGATACAGGAGCTGTTGGTAAGTCAGCCGTTGCAATGTACAGTAGAGAAAATCGAGCGGAAAAAAGAGAACAGGAATCCGCCGCTTTTATTTAACCTGGCGGAGCTTCAGAATGTGTGCTCCAAGTTGTTCAAGATCAGCCCGGATGAGACATTAAAAATCGTGCAGGAACTGTATGAAAAGAAACTGGTCACTTATCCCAGAACAGATGCCCGTGTATTGTCTACTGCGGCTGCGAAGGAAATTTATAAGAATATTTCCGGACTGCGTAATTATGAACATACAGCGGAAATCGCACAGCACATTATTGAACAGGGAAATTACAAAAATCTGGCAAAGACCAGATATGTTAATGATAAGCAGATCACAGACCATTATGCAATCGTACCCACAGGCCAGGGCTTAAACGCATTGAGAAGTGTTTCTCTTACTGCGCAGCGTGTATATGAGACCATTGTCAGAAGGTTTGTATGTATTTTTTATCCTCCTGCAGTATATCAGAAGATCAGTCTTGTGACAAAAATTCAGAATGAGAGCTTCTTTTCTTCATTTAAAGTACTGCTGGATGAAGGGTACTTAAAAGTTGCCACAAATTCTTTTGCGAAGCGAAAAGCAGCAGATGCCATGAGCAGTGTGAACAGAGCCGGCGTAGCCGGCAATGAGGGAAGTGAAGAGGAAGATCCGGATACAGGAAAAAACGGCGGGAACAAAGCTGATGATTCGGCTGAGGATATGGCGTGTGATACCAGACTTCTTGCCGCATTGCAGAACCTGAAAAAAGGTGATATACTCTCTGTGGACAGCCTGAGTATCAAAGAGGGCGAGACATCGCCGCCAAAGCGTTATAATTCCGGTTCTATGATTCTTGCAATGGAGAATGCAGGTCAGCTGATCGAGGACGAAGAGCTTCGTGCCCAGATTAAAAGCTGCGGAATCGGAACCAGTGCCACCAGAGCGGAAATTCTTAAGAAACTGTGCAATATCAAATATCTGGCACTCAATAAGAAAACCCAGGTGATCACTCCAACCCTTCTTGGAGAGATGATCTTTGATGTGGTAAACTGCTCCATCAGACAGCTTCTGAACCCAGAACTGACAGCAAGCTGGGAAAAAGGACTGAATTATGTGGCAGAGGGCAGTATTACAGAACAGGAATATATGGATAAGCTGGAACATTTTGTGCGCCTTCGCACCAGACAGGTGGAGGACAGCAATATCCAGCCATATCTGAGACAGTTCTTTGATGCTGCAGCAGTGAATTATAAGGATTCATCTGAAAAAAACAGTGCGAAAACAACAGGCAGATCAACGTCCGCAGCGGGACGATCACGTACCTGCAGAAAGCCGTCTGCTTCAAAGTAGTGTGCATTTGTGACAGATAAAAGAAAACATGTCATCATAGCGAGAGAAAAGAGGAAAATATTATGTTAAAAGATTTTACAATTGCAAACCTTCTGGATCTGAACGAAACAATCGCAAAGGATTTATTTGAAGGAAAAACATATCCATGGGAAGTATTACCGGAGATCGGAGATTTCATTCTGAAACTGGGACAGACCTTAAGTGAAGAAGAATACGACCACCCGTCAGAAGATGTATGGATCGCCAAGAGTGCCAAAGTAGCACCTACAGCCTGCATCAACGGTCCGGTCATCATAGGTAAAGAAGCAGAAGTACGCCACTGTGCATTTATACGCGGAAAAGCAATTATAGGTGAGGGTGCAGTAGTAGGTAATTCTACGGAATTAAAGAATGCGGTACTTTTCAACAAGGTACAGGTTCCGCACTACAATTATGTAGGCGATGCAGTTCTCGGCTACAAATCCCATATGGGTGCAGGTTCCATCTGTTCCAATGTAAAATCTGACAAGAAACTGGTAGTTGTAAAAGACGGTGACGAGAAGATTGAAACAGGTCTGAAGAAATTCGGCGCAATGCTTGGAGATAACGTAGAAGTGGGATGCGGTTCCGTATTAAATCCCGGAACTGTGATCGGACGCTGCTGCAACATTTATCCACTTTCCTCAGTAAGAGGCTGCGTACCTGCAAATCACATTTATAAGTCAAAAACAGAAATTGCAGAAAAGAGAAGTTGAAAATATAGAAGAGGCAGGTTGTATGAAGGATATTATTTCAATCATACAGCCTGCCCTTTTATATTTTTATGTCTGTCTGAGATAGAAGATATTTGTTGTACCTGATATTACATATGAAATAAAAGTTTTCTCAGGATTACCAGAATGGTAATGTGCACCGGATAAAACCAGTAAAAAACATATTTCAGAAATCTTCCTTTTACAAATCCACGTTCACCATTGTACATATTAATGGAAAGAAAAGCAAAGCAGGCTTTCCATTCATAGTAAAGCCAGCAGCTTCCGATGATCGCCTGGGCGGTTTTATCGTTGCGGAACCAGTACATGATCAGCAGGAATACAAATCCCCGCCATCCGTAATCTGCCTTCAGAAACACAGAGACAGTCAGCAGTGCCAGCACGCAGACAAGCTGCATTTTCTGATTATCCCAGAAGTATTCCAGGGCACAGAATGCCAGGTATCCCAGAAACAGGGTGAAAAATACATTCTGTTTTTCATATCTCCAGGTGTTGGTAAACATGAAGTTCCATGGAATCTCAGAGATACATGCAAATAGAAACAGATTCAGGCCATATTTCTTACGGTTATGTGTATGCAGAAATCCTTCCACTAACAGAAAACAGAAAATTGGAAAAGCGGCCCTGCCGATATCCCGGAAAATCCGATACCAGCTGTAATCCACGCCACCGAAACTGAAAAGGGTTGCAGTTGTGGCAGGATAATTATACAGGATCATTAAGCCGGTATGGTCAATCAGCATCAGGGTGATAGCAATTAATTTTAAAGCGCTTCCGCTCAGAACCTGAAATTTTGCAGGGAGAAAGGAAGCAGGTAACTTTGTTGTCATAATAGAAATCCCTTCATTAATAGAAATTAGAACTATTTTACCACAAAAAAATCAAAGATGGTTAAAAATTTTACAATTTATGACTGGACGAATCAGCACTTTTGTGAGAAAATAACACTAGGTTGTTAGGCATACTCCTCTGAAGTCATTCAGCAGACATCGGAGTTTTATCCTGTGCAGTTCATTCAGCAGTTCTGTACAGTGGAGAGTATAACAACATGAAGTTAATCTATACTTGAAAGGAGTTTTACAATGATTTATTCACGCGAAGTAGAAGAAATGTGCCCAGTTGCACAGGGCGTTCATCATGGCGCCGCTCCAATCCCAGAAGAAGCTAAATGGGTACAGGCAAAAGAAGTCAAAGACATTTCCGGTCTTACACACGGTGTTGGCTGGTGTGCACCACAGCAGGGTGCCTGCAAGCTTACATTAAATGTTAAAGAGGGTATCATCCAGGAAGCGCTGGTTGAGACAATCGGATGTTCAGGTATGACCCATTCTGCAGCTATGGCTTCCGAGATTCTTCCGGGACTTACAGTTATGGAGGCACTGAACACTGACTTAGTTTGTGATGCGATTAATACAGCTATGAGAGAACTCTTCCTTCAGATCGTTTATGGACGTACACAGTCTGCATTCTCAGAAGAAGGACTTCCAGTAGGTGCTGGACTTGAAGACCTTGGTAAAGGACTTCGTTCTCAGGTTGGTACAATGTATGGAACTCTGAAAAAAGGACCTCGTTACCTTGAAATGGCAGAAGGTTATGTAACAGGTATTGCTCTTGATGCAGATGATGAGATCATCGGATATCAGTTCGTAAGCCTTGGAAAAATGACTGATTTCATCAAAAAAGGCGATGACCCGAATACTGCATGGGAAAAAGCAAAAGGTCAGTATGGCCGTGTTGCAGACGCTGTTAAAATTATCGACCCAAGAAAAGAATAATTTAGGAGGTAACAGGAAATGGCTTTATTTGAATCATATGAGAGACGAATTGACAAGATCAATTCTGTTTTAAACAGCTATGGCATTGCTTCTATCGAAGAAGCTGAGAAAATCACAAAAGACGCAGGTCTTAATGTATACGATCAGATCAAAGGCATTCAGCCAATCTGTTTCGAGAACGCTTGCTGGGCATATACAGTAGGTGCTGCAATCGCAATCAAAAAAGGATGCAAGAAAGCAGCAGATGCAGCAGCAGCTATCGGTGAAGGACTTCAGGCATTCTGTATTCCTGGATCCGTTGCTGATACACGTAAAGTAGGTCTTGGACATGGTAACCTTGGCAAGATGCTTCTTGAAGAAGAAACAGAGTGCTTCTGCTTCCTGGCTGGACATGAGTCCTTCGCAGCAGCTGAAGGTGCTATCGGTATCGCTGAGAAAGCTAACAAAGTTCGTCAGAAACCATTACGTGTTATCCTGAACGGTCTTGGAAAAGATGCTGCTCAGATCATCTCCCGTATCAACGGCTTTACATATGTAGAGACAGAATACGATCCATACAAGAACGAAGTTAAAGAAGTATTCAGAAAAGCATACTCCGAAGGACTTCGTGCAAAAGTTAACTGCTACGGCGCTAACAGCGTTCCGGAAGGTGTTGCTATCATGTGGAAAGAAGACGTTGACGTTTCTATCACAGGTAACTCCACAAACCCGACACGTTTCCAGCATCCGGTTGCAGGTACATACAAAAAAGAATGTCTTGAAAAAGGTAAGAAATACTTCTCAGTAGCTTCCGGTGGTGGTACAGGACGTACACTGCATCCGGATAACATGGCTGCAGGTCCAGCTTCTTATGGTATGACAGATACTCTGGGACGTATGCACTCTGATGCACAGTTCGCAGGTTCTTCTTCTGTTCCGGCTCACGTAGAAATGATGGGTCTGATCGGTGCAGGTAACAACCCGATGGTTGGTATGACTGTAGCTGTTGCAGTATCCATCGAGGAAGCTCACAAAGCTGGTAAATTCTAAGAAACCCTTATAAAATAGGCGTTTTAACACGTGTTCAAACGAGAAAAGAAAGCCGCAGGTTTCGTGCCTGCGGCTTTTTCTATCATCAAATATCTGAAAACTGACTGATTTGATAAAAGAAAAATTGTCAGAAAACCGATTGACTCTATAACGATTATAAGGTTTAATATAGATTAGAAAGAAACTTTGCCGAGGGAAAGCGTCAGAGTGATAAAGGAGTAGAAACATGGAAAGAGATCTTACATCGGGAAGTGTGTGGAAAAATATTGTGTATTTCTCACTTCCCTATCTGTTGTCTTATTTTTTACAGACATTATATGGTCTGGCGGATTTGTTTATTGTCGGGCAGTTTGACGGTGTGGCGAGCACGACGGCGGTATCGATCGGCAGTCAGGCGATGCATATGCTGACGGTGATGATCGTAGGCCTGGCGATGGGCACGACAGTGAATATCGGACGGGCAGTGGGTGCGCGGGATACCAAAAAGGCGTCTAAAGTAGTGGGAAATACTATGGTACTTTTTATAGGTGTCTCAGTGGTGCTTGCCGTGGTTTTGCTGTTACTGGTGCGTCCGATCGTGAATGTAATGTCTACACCGGCGGAAGCGGTAGAA
>OIWP01004018.1_pt1 | contig 11088 bp, 8 predicted proteins | sample 1587661 | NCBI WGS metagenome assembly OIWP01 (sample SAMEA3888899, study PRJEB22519) | human gut metagenome | biome: human gut; feature: human-associated habitat; material: faeces | place: Denmark | collected 2010 | reverse complement strand
ATATTTTCGCTCATTATTCCACCATTCAGATGGATGGTTACAGAACGCTAAAAGCCGGACAGTCTGTCCAGTTTGATGTCCACCAGGGGCCAAAAGGCAATCATGCCAGTGTCATCGTGCCTGTCATTGAAGCAGAAGCTGTCGCATAGCTCTTCTGTCTCATTGTGTACATCCTGCAGTCAAAATGCCAGCCTTTGCGGCTGGCATTTTTATCTCTGTGGCATTATTCCCGCGCCAGAGCATCTACTGGATCCAGACGTGCCGCATTCCGCGCCGGTAGCCAGCCAAACAACACCCCGGTTGCAGTCGAACACAGGAACGCCGTCAACAGCGCGACGGGTGAGAATCCAATTTCCCAGCCCGGCAGGAATAGCTGAAGTGTAAAGGCGATCAGCATCGACAGGCTAATGCCCAACGCGCCGCCAACCAGACACACTAACACCGCTTCAATTAAGAACTGTTGCAGCACATCACTGGCACGCGCGCCTACCGCCATACGAATGCCAATCTCACGCGTTCGTTCGGTTACCGAAACCAGCATAATATTCATCACGCCAATCCCACCAACCACCAGCGAAATCACCGCCACCAGCGTCAGGAAGAGTTGTAATGTACGTGTGGTCTTTTCAGCGGTTTTCAAGACACCGTCCATATTCCAGGTGAAGAAATCCTTCTTACCGTGGCGCAACGTCAACAGTCGGGTCAGTTGCTGTTCGGCCTGGGCACTGTCAAAACCATCCTTTACTCGCACGGTGATCGAGTTCAGCCACGACTGCCCCATAATTCGTCCGGACATGGTGCTGTAGGGCAGCCAGACCCGCAGGATCTTGCTACTGCCGAACATCGACTGTTTCTCTTCTGCAACGCCAATTACCGTGGCCGGCATATTTCCCACCAGCACGACTTCGCCGACAACTTTCGCTTTATTGGGGAACAACTGGCGCCGGGTATTACTGTCGAGCACCACCACCTGAGCGCGCCCCGCCAGTTGCTCGGCGTTAAAGGTGGTCCCTTCGCTAAATGTCATGCCATAGACGTTGAAATAGTCGCCGCTAACGCCGTTAGCACTGGCAGCAACGTCGATATTGCCATAGCGTAACCGCAGGTTCTTCGACACTGCAGGTGTTACCGAACTGACCCAGGGCTGCTTCTGTAGCGCCGTCAAATCGTCATACTTCAATGCCTGTTGATATTGCGGATCGTCGTCGCCGAAATCTTTGCCAGGATAGATATCAATGGTGTTAGTACCAATAGCGCGAATATCTGCCAGTACCAGTTGTTTAGCCGCATCGCCTACCACCACGATCGACACCACAGAAGCAATACCGATGATGATCCCAAGCATGGTGAGTAGCGTTCGCATCTTATTCGCAGCCATTGCCAGCCAGGCCATGGTAAGCGCTTCACGAAATCCGCTGACAAACTGGCTCCAGCCGGATGCCGTTTTCACCGTTGGCTCCGCGATATCGCGTCCACCAGAGGGTTTCTGTGGCGGCGGATTGCGCACAATCTCGCCGTCACGAATTTCAATGACCCGCTCGGCCTGTGCGGCAACCTGCGGGTCGTGCGTGACGATAATTACCGTGTGTCCGCGATCGCGCAGCTGATGCAAAATCGCCATCACCTCTTCGCCGGAATGGCTATCCAGTGCACCGGTGGGTTCGTCGGCAAGAATAACCTGTCCCCCGTTCATCAGTGCACGTGCGATACTGACCCGCTGCTGCTGACCACCGGAAAGTTGAGAAGGTTGATAATCAACCCTGTCGCCCAGACCCAGCCGCTGGAGTAATTCCTGCGCACGCGCCAGGCGCTGCTTACGCTCGGTGCCAGCGTAGACCGCAGGCACCTCGACATTTTGCGCCGCGGTTAAATGTGACAGCAAATGATAGCGCTGGAAGATAAAGCCGAAATGCTCACGGCGCAGCTGTGCCAGCGCATCGCTATCCAGCGTGGAGACATCCCGTCCGGCAACCCGATACGTACCGCTGGTAGGTTTGTCCAGACAGCCGAGAATGTTCATCAGCGTCGATTTACCCGAACCCGACGCCCCGACAATCGCCACCATTTCCCCGGCCTGAATGCTCAAGGATACGTCCTTCAACACCTCAACCTGGCCTTCACCTGAGGGATAGCTGCGGCGGATATGGCTCAGTTCAAGCAATGCTGTCATTTTGCAGCTCCAGCGTTGCCCTCGCCTGTAATGACTTCATCACCCTCTTCCAGCCCTTTCACGATCTCCACATCGGTGTCATTCCGCGCGCCGATAACCACTTCACGTTCGCGGGTTTCGCCGTTACGCAGTAGCCTGACGTTATAGCGGTTGTTACCAATAGGATCGCCCAGTGCCGACAGCGGGATCGTCAGAACATTTTTGACATCAGTGAGCTGGATATGGACCTGCGCGGTCATATCCAGACGCAGGATCCCTTTCGGATTGGGAACTTCGAAGCGGGCATAGTAGAAAATCGCATCATTCACTTTCTCTGGCGTCGGAAGAACATCTTTCAGCGTGCCTTCGTAGCGTGTCTGCGGATCGCCCAGTACGGTAAACCAGGCTTTTTGCCCAGGTTGCAGGTGAATTACATCAGCCTCAGAAACCTGCGCTTTTACCAGCATGGTGCTCATATCCGCCAGCGTCAGAATATTAGGTGCCTGCTGAGCGGCAATAACGGTTTGCCCTTGTAGGGTAGTAATTTGCGTTACTTCGCCTGCCATTGGCGCGACAATGCGGGTGTAATCAAGGTTGGTTTTTGCCGTATCGAGAGAAGCCTGATTACGTTTAATTTGCGCGTCAATTGCGCCAATTTGCGCCTGTTTGACCGCCATTTCGGTGGCCGCCGTGTCGAGATCCTGCTGTGAAACGGCCTGGGTTTTTGCCAGCTGTTGCTGACGGGAAAGCGTCACCCGCGCCAGTTTCCACTCAGCTTCTGCCTGTAAACGCTGGGCGCGCAATTCCATTAGCGTCGCTTCAACCTCTTTGATTTGGTTTTGCGCCTGTTCAGGATCGATTACGCCGAGCAACTGATCTTTTTTGACTTTATCGCCAATCGCGACCGACAGCGTTTTTAACTGCCCGCTGACCTGCGCCCCGACGTCAACTTTACGCAGCGCATCCAGTTTACCGGTAGCCAGCACGCTTTGCTGCAGATCGCCCGGACGAACAATTAATGTTTGATACTGAGGTAAAGGCGCATTAAGCGTTCGCCAAAGTGCAATTACCGCCACAATAAGGATGATGGCGAACAGAAAATAGCGTTTTTTGATTTTTCCCTTGAGCTTCATAAATGTCCCAATTCCCCCAATACGTCCACCAGAGTGGAGTGCTAAACATCAACGTTAAATAAATCGCCGTTGAAAAGCGCAAGAATAACAGAGTTATTGATGAATGGTTAAGATCCGCTGTGCTGAAATTAGTACCAGGGTATCAATCGGATTTATATTATGAGTCAACTAACTGAAAGCACTTTTCTTTCCACCAAACCCGTCACCAGCTTTGGTCTTTTTTACAGCCTGAGCAGCGGTCATTTACGTCCCGCACATTGCTGGGATAAGCGGAGCTTTCGTCGTAAGTTTATCTGGCGCTCACTCTTGATACCTCGCCTCACCCAGGAATGGATGACAGAACTGTCCCAATGGCCGGATCTTGAAAACCTGCTATCCCACCAACCCCGATTGCCGGTGCGTTTGCATCGTCCTTACCTTGCCGCAAACTTCACCCGTAAAATGCGTTTAGACGCGGTGCGTTTTCATTATAATGTTATCCGCCATGCATTTTTACCCGCAGAATTTAACGCCTTATTAAGCAATGACGGCTTACAACTGGCGCAAATTGAAGGCAAAGATGGCGATATATTTACCGTAACCATGATGATGTTCCCGGTGCTGGATAAAGAGGGAGAGAGCACTATTCAGGTGCAAAATGGCGACGGCGACGTACTGACTAAAATGACGTTTACGTTCTGCGAATATAATGGCAAAAGTACATTATTTATTGGCGGTGTGCAGGGCAATGCGCAACTTCCTCACGAAGCAATCCAAAAAGCGACCAAGTCTTGTCACGGGATATTCCCAAAACGTATTGTAATGGAAGCCATTTGCCGGTTAGCAGAGCGATTGAATATCGATAATGTTATGGCAGTCAGCAATGAACAGCATATCTTTCGCAGCCAACGCTACCACGATAAAAATAAGGTAATTCATTCCGACTACAACGCATTTTGGGAATCGGTTGGCGGCGAGTGCGACAGACACGGGTACTATCATATTCCGCGCACGCTGGCGCGAAAAAGCGAGGCGGATATTGCCAGCAAAAAACGCGCAGAATACCGCCGCCGCTATCAGCTACTGGACAGCATCCATTCGCAGCTGTCGTCGATGTTTCACCACTAATCCGCTCTGCCGCGTGCCAGCCACAGCACGCGGGAAAACATTTTTCGCAGCAGCGTTGGCACTGCGTCAACGCCGCGCCGCCCGGCTTCCATCGCTACCTCAATGGCTAAATCCGGTTTTGACGAACGATGTATCGCCTTGGAGATAATTTTGCGCATATTCATGGGCACGTTCTCCGGGATTTGCGCCACCCGGTGAAAGACGTCAGCAAACCCCTGGCGATACATAAAGTGTTCCATATCCAGCGCGGGGAGCATGGTCAAATGCTCACGCTCTTCCTCTCTGTCGTCATTCAATAAGCTACGTACCGTGGCCGCATACTTTTTCCCGGCTTCATCACCATCGACCAGCACATGCCACTCGATACCCATCCGGCGGGCGAATTTAACCAGCGGCTTAAGGCCGGACTGGGCGAATTCAATAACTTTAATCCCTTCTGCATCAAAGTGATGTCCGCACTGACGGGCCAGTTCGTTAATAACCCAGGTTTCCGTTTCGCCTTCTACCAGCAACCAGCAGCGGGCAAACAACGATGACGCACGATTAAAACGAATATGAAATGCGATTCGCCGACCATCTTCTGCACTGATCCCACCCGGCCCCAGCCGCCAGGCGGCGACGCGGGATGATTCACGAACCAGACGAACAACATGTTCCACGGGCGTAAGGGACAACAGCTCACCGGAATTGGTTGTCGCCACTCGCTGCAGAGGCAGTAAATTCAACAAGTGCCAGGCCACCGAAAGCATGATGGGATGTAAACGCGTTTCCGGATCTTCCACCAGCAATAAAGGTCGGGCGTCTTTATCCAGCCTCAGCGTGCCTTTGGCCTGCAACAGGGTCGAAAACAGGCCCAACAGAATAACCCGATGCGTACGTCCGCCGGGTTTATCAATCATGCGGTTAATAATGTCCAGATAGCGCCAGCTCCGTTGTTCGTTATTGGAGCGACGGCGCATCAGACGGTAACGGGACTGGCCAGCCCCCTGCTCGGAAAAATAGTGCTCCAACAACTGCACCATGGCCGATAACCCCTGGCGGATCTGTCCGTCGGTCAGGTTTTGCGGTCGGGTAGCCAGCTCACGCGCCAGAAAATCCAGTTGGCGGGCGGTGACTTCGACGTCCGCCGAATCCGGCACGGTACCGTTGCGGATCCGGCGCATAAATCGCGCGTCGCGCAGACGCAGTACCGGCATCAGGCGCACAAGATGCCGCGCCTGATCGTTAATGTCATCGAGAGGTAATGGATGGCCGTCGCCGTCAAGAAAACTGCGCAAGGTCAGAACGCTACCGTCATCCGCACACTCGCCTTCCAGACGATAAAAAATGCGGTGATAGCCATCCTGGCACGGCGTCCAGCTGGCTTCCAGAGGGCGATAGCGACGTACCCGGTGACGCCCCGGCTGGGATTCACGAAACGTCAGGATAATGTGCAGGTGGTGTTCCCGGCCCTGTATGTCGCCCGGCGGGAACCAGAAATCCTCGCGGACAAAATGATACAAGTCTGGCTCCGGCGACAGCAGCAGGGTTAAGGCATCCAGCAGACTGGATTTACCCCACGCGTTCTCCCCAATCAGCACGTTGCTCTGCTCCAGCATCAACGACAGACGGTTAATACCACGAAATCCAACAATCTCAACGCGTTCGAGAATCATATAGCCTCCGGAAATGCTAACTTTTTCCTTCAAGTTATCAGGAGTATAACGGCAAGCGGGGGCTCAGGACACCCGATATCAATCTGGCGTGAATCGCAAAAGCAAAAAAAATAAGAATATTCTTCTTATGTTTTCTCCTGAATATAATTTCAGAACTTAATCATCGTCCTTTCGCTAATTGGACTATGCTTCATTCACCCAAGATTCAAAAAGGAATCGCAACATATTGCCTTAAATCAAATTTTTTCATCAATTTAACTGGCGAAGGGATGATATTTTTTTCTAAAATACCCGCTCTTTCATCATCGTCCCTTTTAGCGATGAATTACCGGGCAAGGAATACGAACCCGGAACTTTTAATTGAGGTGGTTATGTTCAGGAAATTAGCAGCTGAATTCTTCGGTACGTTTTGGCTCGTTTTTGGTGGGTGCGGTAGTGCAGTGCTGGCAGCCGCATTCCCGGAATTGGGAATTGGATTTGCCGGTGTCGCGCTGGCATTCGGCCTGACCGTATTAACCATGGCATTCGCCGTGGGTCATATTTCAGGTGGGCATTTTAACCCGGCGGTAACCTTCGGTTTATGGGCTGGCGGTCGTTTCCCGGCAAAAGATGTTATTGGTTACGTTATTGCTCAGGTTGTAGGCGGTATTGTTGCAGCAGCGGCACTGTATCTTATTGCCAGCGGTAAAGCGGGTTTTGATGCAACGGCCAGTGGTTTTGCATCAAACGGCTTTGGTGAACATTCACCAGGCGGTTATTCCATGCTTTCTGCCGTCGTCATTGAAATTATTCTGACCGCAGGCTTCTTATTAGTGATCCACGGCGCGACCGATAAACATGCTCCGGCAGGTTTTGCACCTATCGCAATTGGTCTGGCATTAACTTTGATCCACTTGATCAGTATTCCAGTCACCAACACCTCCGTAAACCCGGCACGTAGTACCGCAGTAGCCATTTTCCAGGGCGGCTGGGCATTGCAACAATTGTGGTTCTTCTGGGTTATGCCGATTATCGGTGGGGTACTCGGCGGCCTTATTTACCGCACTCTGCTGGAAAAACGCGATTAATCGCTAACAAAAAAGGCCTGGCGCAAGTCAGGTCTTTTTTATCCTCTCTATATTTCCTTTTATTTGCAACTTTACTCCCCTCTTTGCTTTGAGTAGTGTGTGCTAGCGCATTTCGTCTTACTTCTCAGCAAGGATCTGGTTTTCATGTTTTCAGGGCTGTTAATCATTCTGGTTCCCCTTATTGTGGGCTACCTTATTCCGCTCCGGCACAGGACTGCATTACAACTTATCAATCGCCTGTTGAGCTGGATCGTCTACCTTATTCTCTTTTTTATGGGTATTAGCCTGGCGTTTCTGGATAATCTCGCCAGCAACCTGTTAGCTATTCTTCATTATTCTGCGGTCAGCGTGACGGTCATTATACTGTGTAATATTGCGGCGCTGTTCTGGCTGGAGCGTTCGCTGCCCTGGAGACACAACCACAAGCAAGAAAAACTCCCCTCGCGAATTGCAATGGCGCTTGAGTCGCTCCAGCTTTGCGGCGTCGTCGTCATCGGTTTCCTGCTCGGCCTCACTGGGCTTCCCATTCTGCAGCATGCCACCGAAGCCAGCGAATATACGTTAATCTTTTTACTGTTCCTGGTGGGGATCCAACTGCGCAACAGCGGTATGACCTTAAAGCAAATTGTACTGAACCGTCGGGGGATGATCGTAGCCGTCGTCGTCGTCGCCAGTTCGATGCTGGCGGGGGTTATCAATGCATTTATCCTCGGTCTGCCGCTGAAAACCGCGCTGGCGATGGCATCAGGTTTTGGCTGGTATTCCCTGTCCGGTATTCTGTTGACCGAATCGTTCGGACCCGTAATTGGTAGCGCCGCCTTCTTTAACGACCTGGCCCGTGAACTGATCGCCATTATGTTGATTCCAGGAATGGTGGGCCGCAGCCGCTCTACCGCGCTGGGATTATGCGGCGCGACATCAATGGATTTCACCCTGCCCGTTTTACAACGCAGCGGCGGCTTGGAAATGGTCCCGGCAGCCATCGTCCACGGCTTTATTTTGAGTCTGTTAGTGCCTCTGCTGATGGCGTTTTTCTCCGCCTGACGCTCGGGCAAATACCTCTCTGGCGGTAGTCAGCTACCGCCAAAATTGCGCTAAATCAATCTCCCTGCAAGTAGTAGCAGAAATCCCTTTTATCCCTACGCGCACAGGCATAATCTTAAACATGTATATTAAATATAACTTTAAAAGGTGTGACCATGTTTTGTGTGCAATGTGAACAAACCATCCGTACTCCGGCAGGAAACGGCTGCTCTTACGCGCAGGGTATGTGCGGTAAAACGGCTGAAACCTCCGATTTGCAGGATCTGCTGATTGCTTCCCTACAAGGTCTGTCTGCATGGGCTGTTAAAGCACGTGAATACGGCATCATCGACCATGAGGTTGATAACTTTGCGCCGCGTGCGTTCTTCTCCACGCTGACTAACGTAAACTTCGATTCCCCGCGTATTGTTGGCTATGCCCGTGAAGCTATCGCCATGCGCGACGCCCTGAAAGCACAATGCCTGGCTAAAGACGCTAACGCCACCGTCGATAACCCGATGGCCGATCTGCAACTGGTCAGCGACGATCTGGGCGACCTGCAACGTCAGGCCGCTGAATTCACCCCGAATAAAGACAAAGCGACCATCGGCGATAATATCCTCGGCCTGCGTCTGCTGTGTCTGTACGGCCTGAAAGGTGCGGCAGCTTACATGGAGCACGCCCACGTTCTTGGTCAGTACGACAACGATATCTATGCTCAGTACCACAAAATCATGGCGTGGCTGGGTACCTGGCCTTCCGATATGAACGCTCTGCTGGAGTGTTCAATGGAAATCGGCCAGATGAACTTCAAAGTGATGAGCATTCTGGACGCCGGTGAAACCACTAAATACGGTCACCCGACCCCGACTCAGGTCAACGTAAAAGCAACCGAAGGTAAGTGCATCCTGATCTCCGGTCACGACCTGAAAGATCTCTACAACCTGCTTGAGCAGACTGAAGGCACCGGTGTTAACGTTTATACCCACGGCGAAATGCTGCCAGCACACGGCTATCCGGAACTGCGTAAGTTCAAACACCTAATCGGTAACTACGGCAGCGGCTGGCAGAACCAGCAGGTTGAATTCGCCCGCTTCCCTGGCCCAATCGTGATGACCTCTAACTGCATCATCGACCCAACCGTTGGCGCCTACGACGACCGTATCTGGACCCGTAGCATCGTCGGCTGGCCGGGCGTGAGCCACCTTGAAGGTGACGATTTCGGTCCGGTTATCGCACAGGCGCAGCAGATGGCTGGCTTCCCGTACAGTGAAATTCCGCACCTGATCACCGTAGGTTTCGGTCGTCAGACCCTGCTGGGCGCTGCTGATACCCTGATCGACCTGGTGAGCCGTGAAAAACTGCGTCACATCTTCCTGGTTGGCGGTTGTGACGGCGCACGTGGTGAACGTAACTACTTCACCGACTTCGCCACCAGCGTGCCGGATGACTGCCTGATCTTGACCCTTGCTTGCGGTAAATACCGTTTCAACAAACTGGAATTCGGCGATATCGAAGGTCTGCCGCGTCTGGTCGATGCCGGTCAGTGTAACGATGCCTACTCTGCCATTATCCTGGCGGTAACCCTGGCTGAGAAACTGGGCTGTGGCGTGAACGATCTGCCGCTGTCTCTGGTACTCTCCTGGTTCGAACAGAAAGCGATTGTTATTCTGCTGACCCTGCTGTCTCTGGGCGTGAAAAACATCGTAACTGGCCCGACTGCGCCTGGTTTCTTCACACCGGATCTGCTGGCAGTTCTCAACGAGAAATTTGGTCTGCGTTCCGTGACCACCGTTGAAGAAGACATGAAGCAACTGCTGAGCGCGTAAGGAGTAAAGAATGACAATGCCAACTCATCAGTGCCCATGGCGGATGCAGGTTCACCACATCCATCAGGAAACGCCGGATGTATGGACAATTTCGTTGCTGTGCCACGATTATTATCCTTACCGCGCCGGGCAGTATGCACTGGTCAGCGTACGTAATTCAGCGGATACGCTGCGTGCTTACACCATTTCCTCAACGCCGGGCGTTAGCGAGTACATTACGTTGACCATCCGCCGGATTGACGATGGTGCAGGTTCACAGTGGCTAACCCGCGACGTGAAGCGCGGCGACTATATCTGGCTGTCCGATGCCATGGGTGAGTTCACCTGTGAAGATAAAGCGGAAGACAAGTTCCTGATGCTGGCCGCAGGCTGTGGTGTTACGCCAATCATGTCAATGCGTCGCTGGTTGGCAAAGTACCGCCCGCAAGCGGATGTACAGGTAATCTTTAACGTTCGCTCGCCGCAAGATGTCATTTTTGCCGACGAGTGGCGTGAATATCCGGTGACATTAGTTGCTGAAAACAATGCCACCGAAGGTTTTGTTTCTGGCCGACTGACTACCGAACTGCTGAAAAGCGTACCGGATCTGACCTCGCGTACAGTGATGACCTGTGGCCCGGCACCGTATATGGATCTGGTCGAGAAAGAAGTCAAAGCACTGGGTGTGACGCGCTTCTTTAAAGAGCAGTTCTTCACACCTGTTGCCGAAGCCGCCACCAGTGGTCTGAAGTTTACTAAGCTACAGCCGGCGAAAGAGTTCTATGCGCCGGTGGGCAGTACGCTGCTGGAAGCGCTGGAAAGCAACAAGGTTCCGGTTGTCGCCGCATGCCGTGCAGGCGTTTGCGGCTGCTGCAAAACCAAAGTGGTTGACGGTAACTACACGGTCAGCAGCACCATGACGCTGACCGACGCAGAAATCGCTGAAGGTTATGTGCTGGCCTGTTCCTGCCATCCGCAGGGTGATTTAGTGCTGGCGTAATTGGCCGGTATCTGATGTGCAAAAGGCTGCCTGGCTGTACCGGGTGGCCTTTTTTATGCTCTCAGGCGCCGCAAAATTCTGATATTTTCACTCTCCCCGGCAAAATACCTCCTTCCCCCGTAAATTATCGACCACACTTACACTTC
>OIWP01004013.1_pt1 | contig 11100 bp, 5 predicted proteins | sample 1587661 | NCBI WGS metagenome assembly OIWP01 (sample SAMEA3888899, study PRJEB22519) | human gut metagenome | biome: human gut; feature: human-associated habitat; material: faeces | place: Denmark | collected 2010 | reverse complement strand
ACGACTCATAAATCTACCCTTAATCGTGTATTGGATGATAGTTGCGGATTTTAGGCTTATTTGTTCAATGCCAACTATGCGTATGATAATCGTTATTTGTTGTCTTTCTCATTCCGTCGGGATGGTGCCTCCAACTTTGGTACGGACGCTAAATATGGTAATTTCTTCTCCGTCAGCGGTGGTTGGAATATCCATCAGGAGGAATTCTTCAAGGCTAAGGATTGGGTACAACAGTTGAAGTTACGTGCAAGTTATGGTTCCGTAGGTAACCGTCCGACCGAATTATATTCTCAATATACGGTGTACGCCATGTCTACGGGATATAATGGTGATCCGGGTGCGGTAATCGAACAGAAGGAAAACAAGAACCTGACTTGGGAGAAGACTTATACGGCAGGTGTAGGTATCGACGCTATCTTGTTTGATCGTTTGACTATCAACTTGGATTATTATAATAAGAAAACAACCGATTTGCTTTACAAAGTGCCTCTGCCTGGTGTAACGGGTATTGTTGGTATCTATCGTAATGTGGGTGCCGTCAAGAATAATGGTTTCGAGGTCTCGATGAACGTGGACATCTTGAAAGGGGGCGATTGGAGTTGGAGCGTCGCAGCTAACTTAGGTCTGAACCGTAATAAGATCACTGAGTTATATGGTGGCAAGAGCGAGATCATCACTTCTAACGCCGGTTCAAGTTATGCCATTTCGATGGATAAGATATTGACTCCGGGACAAGACGTGGATACTTGGTATGGTACCGAATGGGCAGGCGTAGATCCGGAGACAGGTTCTCCGTTATGGTATACCACGAATGAGAATGGGGAACGTGTAACGACCTCGAATTATAGTGACGCATCTAAGCACCAGACTATAATAGGTAAGTTGAGCCCCGATTTCTACGGAGGTTTCTCTACTGACTTATCTTGGAAAAACATTGATCTCTCCGCTGTCTTCGGTTATTCCGTAGGAGGTGATATTTATAATTACGACCGTTCGATGTATGATAGTGACGGCGCTTATGTAAATTATAACCAGATGAATTTGAAGGAAGGTTGGAATCGTTGGGAAAAACCGGGCGATATCGCTACCCACCCCAAGGCGGAATATGGCAATAAGAGCCAATCCAGCAAGGGATCTTCCCGTTATCTGGAGGACGCTAGCTACTTACGCTTACGTAGCTTGACGTTAGGCTATACATTACCTTGGAAGATTCAGTATGTAGATAATATCCGTCTTTCTTTCTCGGGTGAGAACTTGTTTGTCCTTTCCGGTTTCTCCGGAGTTGACCCGGAACTTCCGGCTGAGGTTGGCAATAAATACAAGGCAGGCTCGGTTGGTGTGGCGATCTCTCCGTACCCACAAGCTCGTAAATTCATGTTTGGTCTAAATGTTACATTTTAATTAAAGGAATCATAATGAAAAAAATCGCTATAGTGGCTCTTGCGGCAGCGGCCACGTTCATAACAAGCTGTGATATCGAACGTCTACCTTACGATAAGTACACGGAAGACAAGATCATGGAGGACAAAGATGCCGCGGTGGATGTTTTGCTAAACGGTTGTTACGCAAAACTGAAAAAGGCATCCGAACACTTGCATTATTGTGGTGAGTTCCCGGGGGATAACGTTTGTAAGGATAAACCGACAACCAATCCGTTCGGTACTTATTTTACCTATCAGCATACGGTAAATAACGGTGGTCTTACTACGGTTTGGAACAGTGCCTATAATATCATCTCACAGACTAGTTCTTTGATGAAGATGATTAATGAGGGCGAGTCTGCTGAGTTGGATCAGAAGTTGGGCGAGGCTTATTATATGCGCGGCATGATGTACTTCTATCTTTGCCGTGTGTTTGGCCGTCCTTATTATCAGGAACCGGAGAAGAATCTGGGCTTGCCGATCGTAAACGGTATGCCTGAGGATATGGATAATCTGGATCTTCCGGATCGTTCGTCCGTGAAGGATACGTATGATCAAGCTCTGTCTGACTTGAAAAAGGCGGAAGAGCTGAATGACAACGTTTAAATCTACCGCTTATGCCTCAAAATATGCGGCTCAAGCTTTATTGGCGAAGGTCTATATGTATATGAGTGGCACGTTTGAGAATCCGAATAAGGAATATGCCCAATTATCTTATGATTATGCGAATACGGTAATCGAGAGTGGCCAGTTCTCTATGTTGGACCGTGCTAACTTTATGCGTTATAATGAGTTCGCTCCGGATGCCGCTTCACAGACAGAGACTATTTTCGCCGTGAAGTTTATAGCCTCAGACTGGGAAGATTGGGGTGATCCGCTAGGAAGTATGTACGCTGAGATCGATGGTCAAGGCTGGGGTGAGGTTTACGCCAGCGCTAAGTATATGGATTTGTTGCATGAGACAGGAAAAGGAACCGATGCACGTGAGGCGTTTATCCATCCGCAATATAAGGAAGACGCCAATGGAAATCAGATCCCCGCTTTCCGTTTTGTAGCTAACTTATATACGGACGGCAAGATTTCCGGTTACGTATATCGTCAAGGTGAGACCAAGGAAGTAGGAGGTAAGTTAATCGCTACGGTAGATGGTGAAGAATATACATTAACTCCGGTAGATGTGGACAATAAGCGTTATTCTATTAGCTATAAGGGAGAAACGTATGAGGGAGATTATGACTACTTTATGTTGGAAAGTCAAGGTAACCCGAAATTCTATAGCTATAAGTGCTCTAAGCAAGATGGCTATCCTCACCTTTATTCTCCGGTTATCTCTCGCTTAGGTGAGTTATACCTGATTCGCGCCGAGGCTAGCGCTAAATTAGGAAACTATACAAAAGCATTAGCCGATTTGAATACCGTTCGTACCCGTTCCTTACCTAACGCCGGATATAAATCTTTGGATGCGACAAACGCTCATGAGCTTATCATGAAAGAACGTCAGTTGGAATTAGCTTATGAGGCTGACCGTGGTTTTGATGTATATCGTGTAGGCGATACGATGAAACGTCATTACCCGGGATTCCATGACGGCGTGCCTGAATATCCTGCTACCAGCCCGTTGGCTATCCAGTATATTCCGCAGTCTGAGATTAACGCTTATCCGGGTACATTAACTCAGAATCCGTAATAAGCGATGAATAAGTATTGTATAATGAGTGTGTTGGCAGGGTTTTCCTTGCCAACAACTTTAATAGCTCAATCAGCTCCCCGGCAACCTAACGTGGTGATCATCGTAGCTGATGATCTCGGGTATGGTGATCTAAGCTGTTACGGGGCTCATCGCATACAGACTCCGGGAATGGATCGTATCGCAAATGAAGGCATACGCTTTACGCAAGGTTATTGTACGGCGGCTACTTCTACCCCCAGCCGGTATTCCTTGCTTACCGGATTATATCCTTGGACAAATAGGGAAGCCAAAATACTTCCCGGCAATGCGGCTCTGATTATCAATACTCAACAGGTTACCTTGCCGAAGGTGATGAAGCAAGCGGGCTATGTCACCGGCTCGGTCGGCAAATGGCATCTGGGATTAGGTGACGGGGCGGTAGACTGGAACAAGCTGGTTTATCCCGGAGCGAAAGAGATCGGTTACGACTATTCTTTTATCCAAGCTGCTACCAATGACCGGGTTCCCTGTATCTTTATCGAGAATGGGAGAGGTGTAAACCTCGATCCGAACGATCCTCTCTATGTCAGTTATAAGGAGAATTTCCCCGGGGAACCGACTGGGAGGGATAATCCTGAATTACTGAGAATGCTCCCGAGTGTCGGGCATGCCGGCGCTATCGTAAACGGTGTACCTCGAATTGGTTTCCAGAAAGGAGGCAAGACCGCCCAATGGAAAGATGAGGATATGGCAGAGTTGTTCCTTGAGGAGGCGAAAGGTTTTATGAAAGAGAATAAGGATAAACCTTTCTTCCTGTACTATGGCTTGCATCAACCGCATGTACCTCGTGTACCGAACGAGAGATTTGCGGGTAAGTCGGGGATGGGACCTCGTGGAGATGTTATCTTGGAAGCGGATTGGTGCGTGACCGAATTCTTGAAGGAAATGGATAAGTTGGGGCTAACGGAAAATACATTAGTTATTTTCACTAGCGATAACGGACCGGTTCTGGATGACGGTTATCAAGATCAAGCCGTGGAATTGGTAGGGGATCATAAGATGGCCGGACCGCTTCGTGGAGGAAAGACGAGCTTGTATGATGGTGGGACCTGTATCCCGTTCATGCTTCGTTGGCCTGCGGAAGTTAAGCCGGGCGCTGTGTCGGATGCCTTGGTTTGCCAGATGGATTTGTTAGCCTCGCTGTCGGCGTTGATCGGACAGACCTATTCTGATAAGGTAGATAGCCAAAACACCTTGCCTGTATTTCTAGGAAAAGGTGGTAATGGGCGAAAGGAACTTGTCTTGGAAGGTTATTTCAATTATGCGCTACGTGATGGTGATTGGGTCATGATCCCACCGTATCCGGATACCTATGGCGATGCGGAGGAGGCTGCCTTTGCCGGAAATAGTAACTGTTATCAATTATATAATGTAAAGGAAGACATCGGTCAGCAAGTTAATTTGGCGGAAAAAGAACCTATAAGACTTCGACAGATGATGATGACCTTCGAGAGGCTAAAAAGGGAAACCGGAAAGATAACGAACTTTTAGTCTTGGACTCTTTATTTTTCAAAATACTCAATAACGTTTTGATTGAAAAAATATTTTTTTAATTTTGTATCCTCAAAACACAAACTAATTTATAAAATATATGGAAAACACTCGTCGTTCATTCCTTAAGAAAGTATCTGCCGCCGGTATTGGTGCCGCAGGCTTGGCAATGGCCGGAAACGCCGGAGCTACAACAACCGCCGCTGAACCCCAAAAGAAAAAAACAGCCGGTAAAGATGATGGTAAATTACGTTTCGGTTTCATCGGAACGGGTTCTAGATGCCATGAGCATATTAATAATGTATTGGCGATCCCCGGTAATAAGATCGTAGCGATTTGCGATATCAACAGGGCACGATCGATAGTACCTTGAAACATATCGCTAAATTTAATGTTCCTGCTCCGAAAGTTTACAAAGGGGGTGAACGTGAATTTGAGAATATGTTGAACAACGAGGAATTTGATTGCGTGATTATCGCTAGTCCTTGGGAATGGCACGTTCCGATGTCTGTCGCCGCTATGAAGGCTGGTGTTCCTTATGTAGGCGTGGAGGTTTCCGCCGCTAATACGATCGAGGAGTGCTGGGATTTGGTAAATGTTTCGGAAGCAACCGGAAGCCATTTGAATATCATGGAGAACGTATGTTATCGTCGTGACTGTATGGCTGCGTTGAATATGGTTCGCCAAGGTTTGTTCGGCGAGATATTGCATGGTACTTGTGGTTATGAGCATGACTTGCGTGAGGTGAAATTCAACGATGGAACTCATTACAACTATGTACCGGGCAGTGGTGATCTTCGTATGGGCCCGACGGCTTTCGCCGAGGCTCAATGGCGTACGAACCATTCCGTACATCGTAATGGCGATATCTATCCGACTCACGGTATCGGACCGATAGCAAATTGCATGGATATCAACCGTGGTAACCGCTTCCTTTCTTTATCCGCTATGGCTACTCAATCTCGTGGATTGCATAAGTTTATCGTGGATAATGGGGGTGAGAATCATCCGTTGGCGAAGGTCAACTTCAATTTGGGAGATATCGTGACTTCTATGATTAAGTGTTCTAATGGACAAACGATCATCGTAACCCATGATACCAATTCTCCTCGCCCTTATTCATTAGGTTTCCGTGTTCAGGGAACTGAGGGTTTATGGATGAATGATGGCGATCATGTATATGTACAGGGTAAATCCAAACCTCACCGTTGGGATGATTCGGAGGAATGGTTCAAGCAATATGACCATAAATTATGGGCACAGCATTCCGCTGAGGCGGCTGAGGCCGGACATGGTGGTATGGACTATATCATGATGTACGACTTGATCGACGCTATCCGTAATAAGAAACCGGCTCCAATGGATTGCTATGACGCTGCCGCTTGGAGCGCTATCTCCGGCTTGTCAGAGATGTCAATCGCTCGTGGCGGTGCTTTGGTAGACTTCCCGGATTTCACCCGTGGACAATGGATTCACCGTCAACCGCAATTCGCTTTGTAATAAATTTTCATAAAATACTAGGGAAGGATGTCTTTGCTAAAGGCATCCTTTTCTTTTTTATATACATTTTTCTTGTCTCTTCGAGTATTATGATTATTTTTGTCACTCAAGTTAATCTATTCTATCTAAATTTTAAATTCGTACTATGAAGACAAACAGAAGAGACTTCCTGAAGACTCTTGGAGGAATCGCGGCATTTACGATTGTACCGCGCCACGTGTTGGGTAATGGATTCATCGCTCCAAGTGATCAATTGACAAAAGGAATTATCGGTACAGGTGGTATGGGCCGTGGACATGTGGACTATGCCGGAACTCGTCTTGTCGCCGTGTGTGACGTCGATAAGAATCATCTGGAGCTAGGTAAACAGTTGGTAAAGGATAAGATTGCCGCATACCATGATTTTCGTGATTTGATTCTGGATCCTAATGTAGATATCGTTCATATAGCTACGCCTCCTCACTGGCATGGTATCATGTCTGTCGAGGCCGCTAAAGCAGGAAAAGATATTTGGTGTGAGAAGCCTATGACCCGTACGATCGGGGAGGGTAAACGGGTAATGGAAGCGATGAAGCAATACGGACGTATGTTCCGCTTGAACACTTGGTTCCGTTTCGCAGACCCGTTCTATGGATTGGGCACTCCCGTGAAACCTTTGAAGAAACTGGTTCAAAGTGGTATGTTGGGCTGGCCGCTAAAGGTAACGATCAGCAAGCATACCGGTTTCGACTGGAAGTTCTATTGGGTTGGTAAAGAATATCTGGAACCGCAATCGGTGCCTAGTGAGCTGGATTATGATTTTTGGTTGGGTCCGGCTCCTTACAAACCTTATAACCCGCATCGTGTGCATCAGACATTCCGTGGATACTGGGATTATGACGGCGGTGGTTTAGGGGATATGGGACAGCATTATATTGACCCGGTACAATACATATTGGGAAAAGATAATACCAATCCTATCAAAGTCGAAGTAGATGCTCCCCAGCAACATCCTGATGCTATCGGTATTTGGCGTAAGATTACCTATACTTACCTAGACGGATGCCAGATAGTATTGGAAGGTGAAGGGTTTGAAAGTGGCAATAAGGTACCGTATATAGAAGGTCCAAAAGGTAAAGTCTATAAAGGTTTTGAATGTGAATTAAACGGTAAGCCTGCTCCGGACATAATGAACATCATTGCTGAACTGCCTGATCCGGAACCGCAGAACACGGATTTTATCAAATGTGTCAAAAATAGGGAACTGTTCGCCTTGAATGAAATGAACGGGCACCGCAGCTGCAACATCGTAAATATGGCCCTTTGCGCCCTTCGTCTGAACCGTACACTACATTTTGACCCAGTAGCGCAGCAGTTCATCAACGACGATGCCGCCAATCAATTGAGTGACCAGCCGATGAGAAATCCCTGGAAACTTTAATCTACTAATACTGAAAAATGAAAGATATGAAAAAGATATTTTGGGCATTAACTTTTGCAGCTTTATTGCCGTGGAGTATTGCGGCACAGGATGCCCGCCAGCGTACTATTGCCACTATTATAGCTGATGCGTTAGACCAGCTTCCTGCTGCCAAACAACAAGACTACAACAACATAATGAATGAACTGATGTCCACCGGTACTGCCGGCATAGTTCTGTTGGGAGAAATGCTTGTTCCGGCAGACAAAGGTAAGAACGCTTCCATTGAGCATGCTTTGTATGGTGTAGTTTCTTATGTTACCGCTCCGGATAAAGCAGACAAAAGGGCTGAAGTGAGAAAAGGTTTAGCAAAAGCCATTGAAAAGTGTACTGACAATCCAAACCGAGCATTCCTAATGAGCCAGTTGCAACGTTGTGCAACAGTTGAGGACATCCCTGTTTTTGTAAAATACCTGCATGATGCTTATCTGGCAGAATGGGCTATCAACGGACTGGCACATACTGAAGGGGCAAACGAGGCACTTCTTGATCTCATTAAGAAAGAGGTTGCTCCTCGAGAGAAACTGGCCTATGCTGTCGGCGTAAAAAGACTGAAAACGGCCGAACCTATACTGTTGGAATGGTTGAAGAATGCAGACGCTCCAACTCAAAAAGCAATCTATCACGCATTGAGTATTTGCGGTTCATCCGCCTCCCTTTCTACATTGGAGAAAGCCGCCAAAGCAGCGAAGTATGAGTGGATACCGGAAACAGATGTTACTGCTTGCTATTTGCGACTACTCAAGACAATGGTTGTCAACGACGAGGGACATATCGCAGCTAATGCAGCAAAAAAACTGCTAAAAGATACTGACAAGGCTTATGTACGTGGTGCTGCTCTCGATGTAATTATTGAAGCAGAGGGCAAAAAAGCTGTCTCTTACATCCTTGCCGCTTTGAAGGACAGTAATCGTGAATATAGAGTGAACGCTTTACGCCTATCTGAAAACATTGTTGATGAAACCTTATATGCAAACCTGGCAAAGACATTAAAGGCAAAGAACAATAAGAAAGTAAAGGCTGACATATTAAATTGGTTCGGTACTAATCATGTAGTTTCACAGATTGATGCCGTAATAACCAATATGGACTCCGACGACGAGGAGATTGCCATTGCTGCCATTACTGCTGCCGGAAAGATTGGCGGCGATACAGCATTGGAAGCTCTAATTGCAAAACTGAATAGTAATCATGCCGATGCTGCAACCAAAGCATTGCTCTCATTTAACGGTAAAATCAACAACAATATCATGAAAGCGTTGGATGCGGACAAAGCCATTCGGATTGCCGCACTAAATCTTGCTTCTACACGCAGTATGGACGAAGCGACCGATAAAGTGTTTAATATGCTGACTTCACCAGAAAACGATGTACGCACTGCTGCCTATAAGGCTCTTGAGGGTGTAGTAGGTCCGTCAGATCTTGAACGTCTCAGCCGATTGATTGAAAAAGAGAGTGGCAAGAACATTCCTCAAATTCAGAAAGCGATGCGGAACGCAGTTCTGCCTTTGCCTAAAGATAAACAATATGCTACCGTAATTCCATATGTCAACAAATCCTGTAATCCTTCCTTGTACTATCCGGTTCTTGCGCAAGCGGGTAATCCTGAATCCATTGCTGAGATTCTAAAAGGATACAATGGCAATTACAAACAGGAAGCATTCGCGTCATTGGTGAATATTGACAATATAAAAATGATCGAGGTTCTCTATAACATTGCAGTTAATGACAAAACGAATGCTCAAGCTGCATTAAACCGCTACACAAGTTTGGTTGCCAAGTCTGCCCATACATCGATACGAAAATACCAATTGTATCGCAGGGCATTGGAAATTGCTTCCGATGTGAAAGTACAGAATCGCCTTATTAACCTGTTGGGTGAAACTCATACTTATCAGGCTTTGATGTTGGTTGAAAAATACATGGATAATAAGGCTACGGCTGAAGCTGCTGCCGAGGCAGTAAGAACTATCGCTTCAAAGAACTCTGAAAATTTCGGCGGTGAACCGGTACGCAAAGCTTTGGAAAAAGCAATTGCATGTTTTAAGGAAGCTGGTCATGCGGATGCCGGTTATGCCATCGATGACATTAATGCCATATTGCAAAGACTTCCGCAGGCAGCCTACATTCCGATATTCGGTAATGCCGAATGGACAGTAATTGCGTTGAATCCGGCTCAGAAGGCTTCAATGAATCCCAAGAAAATCAAAAAACACGAAGCATTGACTGCCACAACTAGCGATCTTTGGAAGATTACAGAAAATGGAATAGCTTATACCGGTGGTAAAAATGCCATTCTGGGTACTGGCAATTATGAGAACTTTGAACTATGGTTTGAATGGAAAGGCACAGGCAAGGCAGGTTTGGGCGTGCGTTCTATTCGGCAAATAGACTTAGGCGGTGATAAATCCGGGGCTTTGTCCGGCAACATAAAAACAAAAAATACACCGGAAAAAGTAGCCGATAATATAGCAGGTGAATGGAATACAGTTTATGTAAAGGTATTGAACGACCGGGTGACTGTCAGTGTGAACGGTGTGGTGACCGCCACCAATGTTATCCTTGAAAACTCCTGCGATCGTAATATTCCGGCTTATGTGAAAGGTCAGTTGATGCTGACAGGAGAAGGCACACCTGTAGAATACCGAGAGATGTACATCCGCGAACTTCCTTCTACTCCGAAATTCAACCTTCCTGCAGAAGAAGCAAAGGAGGGATTTGAGATATTATTCGATGGTACTTCCATGCACAAGTGGACAGGAAATACAACCGACTATGTACCTGTAGACGGAACTATCTACGTGACTGCACAATACGGTGGTAGCGGAAACCTCTATACAGTAAAAGAATACAGCGATTTTGTATTTCGCTTTGAGTTTGCATTTATGCGTGAAGGTGTCAACAATGGCGTAGGCATTCGCACTCCGATGGGAGTGGACGCAGCATATGAAGGTATGGAAATTCAAATACTAGATCATGACGCTCCTATTTATAAAGGATTACGTGAATATCAACAACATGGGTCAGTATACGGTATCATTCCTGCCAAACGAGTGAAGTTCCCTGCATTAGGTGAATGGAATACCGAGGAAATCCGTGCAGTAGGAGATCGTATTACCGTAACTGTAAACGGTGAAATTATACTGGATGGAAACATTCGTGAAGCATGCCAGGGACACAACGTATCGGAAGACGGTTCTACAAAGAACCCACATACTGTAGACAGGAAGAATCATCCCGGACTCTTCAACAAGTCGGGACATATCGGATTTCTAGGACATGGTGCAGGAGTGAAATTCCGTAATATCCGTATCAAGGATTTGAGCAAATAAAAAACTAATAAGATAGCTTTCATACTTCTTTATGAATATCAAGGCAAATGATGCCCGCAGACCGGTCTCCATCGTAGTGATAGGAGCCGGTAACCGGGCTAACAAATATCTGGAATATGCAAAAATAAACCCTGACAAGGTACAGCTTGTCGGAGTTGTGGAGTTAAA
>OIWP01004009.1_pt1 | contig 11108 bp, 8 predicted proteins | sample 1587661 | NCBI WGS metagenome assembly OIWP01 (sample SAMEA3888899, study PRJEB22519) | human gut metagenome | biome: human gut; feature: human-associated habitat; material: faeces | place: Denmark | collected 2010 | reverse complement strand
CTGCATATCCCCTGCGACGACCGCAGCGCCGTGAGCATCTTTTCCTCGGTGTTGGCCGACATCGGCGACGAGCAGAGCATCGAGCAGAGTTTGTCGACCTTCTCGGCGCATATGAAAAACATCGTGCAGATCTTGGACGAGGCGGACGAGCACTGCCTGATCCTCTTCGATGAGCTGGGCGCGGGCACCGACCCCGTTGAGGGTGCGGCACTGGCCATCGCCGTCATCGAGCAGGCGCGTTCACAGGGTGCGAAGATCGCTGCGACGACGCACTACGCCGAGCTCAAGACCTTCGCCATGACGACCGCGGGCGTGGAGAACGCGAGCTGCGAGTTCGACGTGGAAACGCTCTGTCCGACCTACAAGCTGCTCATCGGCATCCCCGGCAAGTCGAACGCCTTTGCGATCTCGAAGCGGCTGGGGCTTTCCGAGTCCGTCATTGAAAAAGCCAAAGCGCAGATGGACAGCGAGAGCATCCGCTTTGAAGACGTGCTGACGCAGCTGGAGCAGAAGAGGCAGCAGTTAGAGAAAGAAAAAGCCGAGGTCGACCGTCTTTACGCCCAGCGCGAGGAGGACGCGCGCAAGGCGCGCGAATTCCGCACGCAGATGGAGCGCGCAAAGGAGAACGCGAGAAGTCGCGGCGAAGCCGAGGCCAAGCGCCTTTTGGCTGAGGCCAAGTCCGTCGCGGACGACACGTTCCGCGAGCTCGACGCGCTGCGCAAGCAGCAGAAAAAGCTCGATGCCCAGCAGATGAACGCCCAGCGCGCCGAGATCATGCACAACATCAAGCAGGCGCGCGACGCTGCGGGCGTGCGCGACGAGAGCGCGGAGCCCATCCCCAAGCCCTCGCGCCCGATTCAGGTCGGCGATCTGGTCGAGATCCCCGGTACGCGCCGTCAGGCCGAGGTCACAGCTGTCAAGGACGGCACGCTGACGCTCAAGGCGGGCGTTTTGCAGATGAAGGTCAAAGCCGACGAGGTCCGCCTCATTGAGGCGGCGGAGCGCGCGGCCACGGCCAAAAAGCAGCCGCAGTTTGCCCCCTCGCAGCGCATTCTGCGCACGGCGTCCGCTGCGCGCGAGCTCGACATCCGCGGCATGGAGACGCTGGAGGCCGAAAGCGTGCTCGATAACTACATTGACGCTGCCGTCATGGCGCATCTCGAGACCGTGACGATCATCCATGGCAAGGGCACGGGCGCGCTGCGCAAGGCGGTGCACGCGAGCCTCCGGCGCAACAAAGCCGTCAAGAGCTTCCGCCTTGGCAACTATGGCGAGGGCGAGTCGGGCGTCACTGTGGTCGAGTTGAAATAAATGCCCGCCCGGGGAAGCGCTTTGTCTGTGTTTATTGCCAAATCCGCGCTATTTCGCGCGAAATGGCATTGACGAATCGGCCCCCGATGGTATATGATACGATAAAGTCCGAAAGATTTTTTTGGAGAGGGAGTAGTAACGATGTATACTCAGAATGTTACGATCAACAATGAAGTAGGCCTGCATGCTCGTCCTGCCACGTTCTTCATTCAGAAGGCCAACGAGTTCAAGAGCGGCATCTGGCTGGAGAAGGATGAGCGTCGCGTGAACGCCAAGAGCTTGCTGGGCGTGCTGTCCCTCGGGATCGTCAAGGGCACGACCATCACGCTGCTGGCCGACGGCGCGGACGAAAAGGAAGCTGTGACCGCTCTGTGCGAGCTGGTTTCCAACAATTTCGGCGAATAACAAACAACCAGGAAAGGCGGCTTCCACAGGAAGCCGCCTTTTTCCATTTTATCGTTACCGTTCGACCGGATATACTATTATATATTATAATGTAGAGATGAAAAGAAAGGAGGGAATGTCCCGTGACAAAGCAGGAGCTTTTGGACAAGGCGAACGACCTGCCGCTCGCGCCGGGAGTCTATCTGATGATGGACAAGACCGGCTGCGTCATTTACGTCGGCAAGGCGAAAAAACTCAAAAACCGCGTCAGCCAGTATTTTCAGGAGAATTCCTCCCACAATGAGAAAACGCGCCGCATGGTCTCACAGGTCGACCACTTTGACACGATCTTCGTCTCGACCGAGTTCGAGGCGCTGATCCTTGAAAACTCGCTCATCAAGCAGCACATGCCGCGTTACAATATCTTGTTAAAGGATGACAAGGGCTATCCCTTTGTGCGCCTCGGCACGGAGCACTATCCGCGTTTTACGATGGCCTCTAAGCCTGCGGACGACAACGCGCTGTACTTTGGCCCGTTTGGCGGGCGAAATGAGACGCGCGCGGCCATCGACGCGATCTGTGCGGCATTCCGCCTGCCGACGTGCAGCCGCAAATTCCCGCGCGACATTGGAAAGGAACGGCCCTGCCTCAACCATCACATGGGGCGCTGCGACGCGTTCTGCCGCGGCACGCCGGATGAGGACGAGTACATGCGCCGCATCGGGCAGGCCGAAGAGCTGCTGAACGGCCACTACCGCCGCTTAACGCGCGCGCTGCGCGAGGAGATGGAGCAGGAGGCCGCAGATCTGCACTTTGAGCAGGCGGCGGCACTGCGCGACCGCATCCGCGCCATCGAGGTGCTGGGCAAGCGGCAGAAGGTCATCGCCGGCATCTGCGCCGACACCGATATCTGGGGAGTTTACCGCGGCGCGCTCAAGTGCGGCAGCGCCGTACTGCACATCGAGGACGGCAGCGTGACGGGTCGAGACTTGAACCTCTTCGCCGCGCCGCAGGACGAGAGCGAGCAGATGATCTTGTCTGCACTGCTGCCGCAGTATTACCTCAATAAGAGCGTGCTGCCGCGCGAAATTCTGCTGCCCTGCGAGATCGAGGGCGCAGCCGAACTCGCACAGATCCTGACCGAGCGCGCGGGCCGCAAGGTGACGCTCCACGTCCCCCAGAGGGGCGAGAAGGCGGAACTCCTTGCCATGGCGCAGCGCAACGCGCGCGAGGATGTCGAGCGCGTGACGACCGCGCAGGAGCGCGAGAACCGCACGCTGACGCAGCTTGCGGGGATGCTCTCGCTCCCCGAGCCGCCCAGGCGTATGGAGTCCTACGATATCTCGAACACCGGCGCGAGCGACATCGTCGCGTCGATGGTCGTCTATGAGGGCGCAAAGCCCAAGAAGAGCGCCTACCGGAGATTTAAGATCAAGAGCCTGTCGGCCCACCCGGACGACTATGCCTCCATGGAAGAGGTGCTCACGCGCCGCATCCAGCGCTATCTGGACGGGGACGAGAAATTCAGCCCCCTGCCGGACGTCATGCTCATCGACGGCGGCATCACGCACGCGGGCATCGCCGAGCGCGTGTGCGCGCAGATGCATGTGCGTGTGCCGATCTTCGGCATGGTCAAGGACGACCGCCACCGCACGCGCGCGCTCGTCACCGCACAGGGCCGCGAGATCGACCTGCACGCCGCGCCGAACGTCTTCGCCCTGATCGGTCAGATCCAGGAGGAGACGCACCGCTTTGCCATCACGTTCCACCACGAGAGCCATTCGAAGTCCTCGACCCGCTCGGCACTCGACGGGATTCCGGGCGTCGGCAAGGTGCGCGCTCAGGCGCTGCTCAAGACGTTCAAGAGCGTTAAGGCGATTCGGGAGGCGGACATTTTCGCCCTTGAACGTGTGCTGCCAAAAGACGCCGCCGCGTCCGTCTACCTTCATTTTCACGGCGAAACGGGCGAAAAGGAGGAGAAAATGTAACTTCCTCTGCGATTGCCCATTTGACGGGAAAAGCGAAAAAGAAGCGCGATTTTTGTGACCTTTGCCAACAAAAATCAAAAAATCAGGTTGACATAAATGAATTTCAATAAATGAATTTTCAAAAAGTCAAACTTGCATATTTTGGCATCGCGACACGCTGTTGAGGCGGCTTTTCGTCCCCTGCGCCCGGAAAGGGCACAGGGGGCGTTCCTTTGCTGTCCGAGGGGATAGAGCGTGCGGCGGAGAAGCAAAAAAGCCAGTGTTTGCAGGGCTTTCCGCGTTTTTGCCGCCTTGCGGGGCGGGAGCGGGACACACCCGGCCTGCTCCCAAGAGTTTTTTGTCCGCTCGGACGGGACAAAGAGCGTCGGCAGGTGCGCCGCCTCTTCGCCGCCGAGATGGCGGCGAGGCGGCGGAGAGGGGTGACGATGGTTTACATAAATCGAGAAAATCACGAATTCGATGACTTAAATCGCAACTTTTGGAAGATAAAAATAAGAAAAATATCGAAAATTTTATAAAATATAGAACTTTTGACGAACAAACGGCGGAAACTTGACAAATCCTTTTTCAGGCGGTATACTGCCAGCAAGTTTTGGAAAAGTTACATTTTGTAATCTTTTCCGGACGCAGCGCACTTCCTCAGCTGCGCGAAGCTGCGGCGGCTCACGCCGCGAAAAAAGGAGTATCCCATGCAGAAGTTTTTGAAAAATTTGTTCACAGCCCAGCGCTGCCGCAGAGCGATGTTCTTTCTGCTCTTCGCGGCTGTGATGCTGCTGAACAGTTCGCCCGAGCTGCGCGCGGACGCGCTGTACCTCATCGCCGACGGCGATACGGTCAGCGTGCTCGACGGCACAACGGACATCCCGCAGGAGCGCGTCATTGTCACCGGCGCGCAGAGCGGTGACGCGGAAGTCACGCTCCCTGCCGGTGAAAAGGTGACGGTGACACACGGCGACGATATCGAGTACGCCACCACGAGAAACGGCGAGCGCGTCAGCGAGCTGCTGCGCCGTTTGCAGATCTCGGTCAGCCCGCTTGAGATGGTGCTGGTCGACGTTACGGAGGAAGAGGTCGAGATCACCGTTGCCTCTGACTTCACCTACTATGAGACCGCCACTGAGGCGGCTCCCCACACCACGCTGACCTCCACGTCGTACCGCATCCCCAAGGGCGAGACGCAGGTCGTCCAGCAGGGCATCGACGGCACGCGCGACATCGTTTATGAGGTCGTGTATGCCGACGGCCAGTTCGTCTCCCGCCAGGCGGTGGAGGAGAAGAACGACACCTCCGTCGCGGAGATCACCTACACCGGCACGCTCGTCGACAAGGCGAAGAGCGGCGACACGGTCAAGTCCGTTGTCACCGAGAGCAACGGCAGCGGCTATCTTCTGATGAAGTCCGGCGATTCCGTCCACTTCTCCGGCTCGATGAAGGTCACCTGCACGGCCTATACCGCGGGCTACGGCGGCGTGGGCACCAGAACGGCCACGGGCACGACGGTCCACGTCGGCACCGTCGCAGTGGATAAGAAGGTCATTCCCCTCGGTACCGAGATGTTCATCGTCGGCTCGTCGGGCTACACCTACGGCAACGCTGTGGCTGAGGACACCGGCGTGCGCGGCGCGGCGATCGACCTCTATATGAATTCCTATCAGGAGTGCAAGCAATTCGGCCGCCAGAAAAACTCGACGGTCTACTTCCTCGACTGAGCGGGGCGGTTTGTCGAATAGTACGATAAATGTATGTTCCGGATGCGTATGTTGCGCATCCGGAACATTTACTTTATTGCGGTGACATGATACAATTACCGGCAGAAACCGAAAGGAGAACACAGGATGAAAGCCATTATCACGGTACTGGGGAAAGATCAGGTCGGTATTATCGCGGGCGTCAGCTCACTGCTGGCAAAGTGGAACGTGAACGTTCTGGATATCAGCCAGACGATTTTGCAGGAAAATTTCACCATGGTCATGCTGGCGGATCTCGAAAATTGTTCCCTCTCTTTTACGGAACTGACGGAAAAGCTGAGCGCCCTCGGCGCGGAGATGGACATTGCGATCCGCATGCAGCGGGAGGACATCTTCAACGCGATGCACAAGATCTGAGCGGGGAGGGAAAAAATCATGCTAAGCCGCAATGATATTCTGGAAACGATCCGTATGATCGACCAGCAGCATCTGGATATCCGCACGATCACGATGGGCATCTCGCTCCTCTCCTGCGCGGACAGAAGCGCAGAGCGTGCGTGTGAAAAGATCTACGACAAGATCAGCCGCTATGCAGAGCGCCTGGTCGCAACGGGGGAAGAGATCGAGCGGGAATTCGGCATTCCCATCGTCAATAAGCGGGTTTCCGTCACACCCATCGCGCTGGTCGCCGCCGCGTCGGAGACGGAAGACTATGTCCCGTTTGCCAAGGCGCTTGACCGCGCGGCCAAAAATGTCGGTGTTAACTTTATTGGCGGTTTTTCGGCGCTTGTGCAAAAGGGCATGACGGACGCCGACCGGAAGCTGATCGCTGCGATCCCCGAGGCGCTGGCCTGTACGGACCTTGTGTGCTCGTCGGTCAACGTCGGCTCGTCCAAGGCAGGGATCAACATGGATGCTGTCGCCCTGATGGGGCAGACGGTGAAAAAGACGGCGGCGCTCACGGAAAAGCAGGGCGGCTTTGGCTGCGCCAAGCTTGTGATCTTCTGCAATGCGGTAGAGGATAACCCCTTCATGGCGGGCGCTTTCCACGGTGCGGGCGAGCCGGACTGCGTCATCAACGTGGGCGTTTCCGGTCCGGGCGTTGTGCGCGCAGCCATCAAGAAGGCAAAAGATACCGATAATATCACTGAGATCGCGGACATCATCAAGAAGACCGCGTTCAAGATCACGCGCATGGGTCAGCTCGTCGCGCAGGAGGCGAGCCGCAGGCTCGATACGCCGTTTGGCATTGTCGATCTTTCCCTTGCGCCCACGCCCGCCGTCGGCGACAGCGTGGCCCGCATTCTGGAGGAAATGGGGCTTGAGGTCTGCGGCACGCACGGTACGACCGCCGCGCTCGCCCTGCTCAACGACGCGGTGAAAAAAGGCGGCGTGATGGCGTCCTCCTCGGTGGGCGGCTTATCCGGCGCATTTATCCCCGTCAGCGAGGACGAGGGCATGATCGCCGCGGCGTCGTCCGGCGCGCTGACGCTCGACAAGCTGGAGGCGATGACCTGCGTGTGCTCCGTAGGACTTGACATGATCGCGCTTCCGGGCGACACGAGCGCAGAGACCATTGCTGCCATCATCGCCGATGAGGCGGCCATCGGCATGATCAACACGAAGACGACTGCGGTGCGCGTCATCCCCGCGCCCGGCTGTAAGGTGGGCGACACGGTGGAGTTCGGCGGACTTCTCGGCGCGGCACCGGTGCAGGCGGTCCACCCTTATTCGAGCGCGGAGTTCATTGCGCGCGGCGGCAGAATTCCCGCGCCGCTGCACAGCCTGAAGAACTGAAAAAAGCGGACAGCCTTGACTGTCCGCTTTTTTATATAGAATTCGTCTTTTCAGAACAGCAGCTCGTAGCCCATCTTGATGAAGAGAAGCCCCAGCACGACAAAGATCATGCCGCGCACGCGCTTGCTGCCACCCTTCATGGCGTAGCGCGCGCCGCAGTAGGCGCCCAGCATATTGCAGGCCGCCGCGGGGAGCGCCAGCAGCCACCAGACCTTGCCGCTGAAGATGAACAGCACCGCCGAGGCGACGTTGGAGCAGAGGTTTGCGATCTTCGCGCAGCCCGATGCCGTGAGGAGGTCCATCGAAAGTGCCATCGTAAACGCCATGATCATAAACGTGCCCGTGCCCGGGCCGATGAGCCCGTCATAGCAGCCAAGACCCAAACCGATGAGCGCGGCGCGCGTCAGCTCCTGCTGCGGCGTGTACTCGCGCGCGGGTGCGTCATTTTCCTTGCCGAAGTCCTTTTTGAGCATCAGCAGGATCGCCGCGCAGGGCAGCGCGACGAGCATCATGATCTTCAGAATGTCCTCGTTGATGAGCAGAGCGATCTTTGTGCCGATGGCCGCGCCGAGCAGCGCGCCGATCCCCGAGACGATGGCGGGACGCAGCAGGACCTTGCCGCCGCGAAAGTATTTGAACGAGGCGAGCGCCGTGCCGGTGCCGTTGACGACCTTGTTTGTCCCCATTGCAAGATGCGCGGGGATGCCGGCCATCAGATAGGCGGGAAGCGTGATAAGTCCGCCGCCGCCGGCAACGGAGTCGACAAAGCCGCCAAGAAAGATGAGCGGCAGAACAACGATCAGAATTTGCGGTGTGAGCTCCATGAAAGTCTCCCTCTTTTCCTGAGATTTCTGCATTTTATCACACGGGAAAAATTTTTACTACTCTTTTGCGCAAAATATGGTAGAATCATTTTACAATTTTTTACGCCCAGCGCGCAGAAAGGAACCACGCTATGGAACGCAATGACAAAGCTGCCATCGAGGCGCTCTTAAAGCGCCACGGTTTTCATTTTTCAAAATCCATGGGGCAGAATTTTTTGATCGACCCCGCCATCCCCTATGAGATCGCCGAGAGCTCGCGCGCAAACGAGCAAAACGGTGTGCTCGAGATCGGCCCCGGCATCGGCGCACTGAGCCACGAGCTCTGCGAGCGCGCGGGCAAGGTGGTGGCCGTGGAGCTTGACAAGACGCTGCTGCCGATCCTGGACGAGACCATGGCGCGCTTTGACAACTTCGAGGTCGTGTCCGCCGATATTTTGAAAACCGATATCCCTGCGCTTGTGCATGAAAAATTCGCAGGCCTCACGCCCATCGTGTGCGCGAACCTGCCCTACAACATCACGACGCCTGCCATCACCGCGCTCATCGAGTCGAAGTGCTTCGAGAGCATCACGGTGCTCGTGCAGAAGGAGGTCGCCGAGCGCCTCTGCGCCGCGCCGGGCACGAGCGCCTACGGCGCGTTCTCCGTCTTCATGCAATACTACACGGAGCCGGAATACCTTTTCGCTGTGCCGCGCGAGTGCTTTGAGCCGCAGCCGAAGGTCACGTCCGCCGTGCTGCGCGCCGTCGTGCGCAGGGAGCCTCCGGTCGAGGTCGAGGACGAGAAGTTCTTCTTCCGCGTGGTGTACGCCGCGTTCGCCCTGCGGCGCAAGACGCTTGTCAACAGCCTGATGACGGCGTTCGGCAGCCAGCTCACAAAAGAGCAGGTCACGCAGGCGGTCACGTCCTGCGGCTTAGAGGCCAACATCCGCGGCGAGCGGCTGGGGCTCAGTGAATTCGCTGCGCTGTCCGCCGAGATCGCCGCATTACTGTGACAGCACAGAAGCATCTATTCAAAAAATTGATAAACCATATGGTTGCTATTGATAAGACATTCTGCTACAATTTTCGGCAGAAAGGAGTCAAACTCAATAGCAGCCATTTTTCCTGTGCATCGGTTAGCTCCCTGCCGCCCTAAAGCGGCACAGCACACCACACAAGACGCGGTGCAAAATTTTTCTTTTTCATTACACCGTGAACATGCTACGAGGGAAAGAACAAATGACGAATTTGACGAACAACAAGGCCGTTTTGTCATGGATCGACGAAATGACCGCCATCACCAAGCCGGACAAGATTGTCTGGATCACGGGGGAAGAGGAACAGCTCGGCGCGCTGCGCGAGCAGGCCGTCAAGGAGGGCATCCTCATCAAGCTCAACCCGGACAAGCTCCCGGGATGCTACCTGCACCGCACCGACCCCGACGACGTGGCGCGCGTGGAGGACCGCACGTTCATCTGCTGTGAAAAGGAAGAGGACGCAGGCCCCACGAACCACTGGGTAGAGCCCAAGGAAATGTACGAAAGAATGTACGCTCTGGCCGACGGCGCCTATAAGGGCCGCACCATGTACATCATCCCGTACTCCATGTCCATCATCGGCTCTCCGTTCGCCAAATACGGCTTTGAACTGACCGACTCCATTTACGTCGTGCTCAACATGCACATCATGACCCGCATCGGCAAGGCCGTGTGCGACGCGCTCGGCGATGATACGGGCTTTATCAAGGGCCTGCACTGCCAGTGCAACCTCGACAAGGACAACAAGTACATCGTCCACTTCCCGCAGGACAATACGATCATCTCGATGAACTCGAACTATGGCGGAAACGTGCTTCAGGGCAAGAAGTGCTTCGCGCTGCGCATCGCTTCGAACCTCGGCCGTCAGGAGGGCTGGATGGCCGAGCACATGCTGATCCTCGGCATCCAGAACCCGCGCGGCGAGATCAAGTACATCTCCGCCGCCTTCCCTTCCGCCTGCGGCAAGACGAACCTCGCCATGCTCATCCCGCCCGAGGGCCTGCAGCGCTGGGGCTGGCGCGTCTGGTGCGTGGGCGACGATATCGCGTGGCTGCGCGTCGGCAAGGACGGCAGACTCTGGGCCGTGAACCCCGAAAACGGCTTTTTCGGCGTTGCGCCCGGCACATCCATGAAGTCGAACCCCAACGCGCTCATTTCCACGCACAAGGACACGATCTTTACGAACGTCGCGCTTGACCTCAGCGACAACACCGTCTGGTGGGAGGGACTCAACAAGACGCCGCCCGCGCGCGCCATCGACTGGCGCGGCCGTCCCTGGACGCCGCAGAGCCCTGAAAAGGCCGCGCACCCCAACAGCCGCTTCACCGCGCCCGCGCGCAACTGTCCCTGCCTGAGCCCCGAGTTTGACAATCCCGAGGGTGTGCCCATCAGCGCCATCGTCTTCGGCGGCCGCCGCGCGAAGACCGCGCCGCTGGTCTACCAGTCCTTCAACTGGCAGCACGGCGTGTTTATCGGCTCGATCATGGCGTCGGAGACCACCGCCGCGGCGACGGGCCGCGTCGGCGTTGTGCGCCGCGACCCGATGGCGATGCTGCCGTTCTGCGGCTACCACATGGGCGACTACTGGCAGCACTGGCTCGACATGGGCAAGAAGATCCCCAAGCCGCCGAAGATCTTCAACGTCAACTGGTTCCGCACCGACGAGGACGGCAACTTCGCCTGGCCCGGCTTTGGCGACAATATGCGTGTTTTACAATGGATCATCTCGCGCGCCGACGATGAGATCGGCGCGGCGGAGACCGCGCTCGGCTACGAGCCCAACACCCACGATATCGACATGGAGGGCCTTGAAATGTCGATGTACGACATGCGCCGCCTGCTCTCGGTCGACCGCGACCTCTGGCTCCAGGAGTGCGAGGACGCGCGTGAGTATTACGAGAAGATCGGCAAGGTGCCGCCTGAGCTCTACGAAGAGCTCGACGCGCTCGAAATGAGATTGAACCGCGGCTATAAGGTCAAGCACGAATAAAACGAAGCAATGCAAAAAAGGAACCGCTCGAAGAGCGGTTCCTTTTTACGTAAAGAGCCTCGCAGAGTTTTACCCGCAAGGGGTACGCGGCATCCGTAAGGCGGCAGAGC